>ENA-OREB01001787-OREB01001787.1-marine-metagenome-genome-assembly--contig:-NODE-1787-length-10436-cov-5.041124_pt1 | contig 10436 bp, 2 predicted proteins | sample MGYA00248625_ERZ508552 | MGnify/ENA primary metagenome ERZ508552 (study PRJEB26219, sample SAMN06267888) | marine metagenome | isolation source: Monterey Bay, California, USA | place: USA:Monterey Bay...
CTGTTTCTATCTTGTCATCCAATGTAGGGATTAATACACTGGATACTCTCTCACTCTCGTCTAAGAGCAGTTCGTCCAGTGGAGGATGCTTGAGTGATGATACTCAAGAAGACGCGGGTGATCATTGCAAAGAAGAGGTTAGTATTATTCCAACCACAAGCTCATCAAGAAGTGATGACGATTACCCGAAGATATCTTTCATGATACGGCTACTATCCGTCAAGATAATCACAGTCACATTTCAACTATCTCAGACAATTGATGAGGTAAAGAGAGAGATACAATCTCAGTTTGGTATCTATCCATCTCAGTATATCCTGAAGGCAGGATATAAGGTATTGGCCAACGACAATTGCTCACTTATAGACTACAACATTCAAACGAACCAAATACTTGATGTCGTACCTTGTCTACTTGGTGGCGCTGAAGATGACAACTCACAAGATGAGATAGATGAACGGTTGAAACAGACAGTATCGAAGTTGAACAAAACGCATGGGTTGCAGTTGCAGGGGAGGTCAAATGAGGAATTGGCGTGTTTACTTCGGGAAATATCATTAGATGATAGATTACTTGTGATGAAAGCTTTCAAAGTACCGTATTCTCAGGGTGGTAAACGTTTGACACGTGATGAATTGATTAATAGCTTCCTGAGACAAAAGGATGCTGGCTTTCCTCTCTTAAGGAGGAGTCTGATGACTAAAGCGGAGAGAGATACCGAGAGGAGAGCCAACGAGACTTCCGACGAGAGACAGGCTAGGCAAAAGGAAGTTGCAAAGCGAAATGCTCGAACCAGAGCCAACGAGACTTCTGACGAGAGACAGGCTAGGCAAAAGAAAGTTGCAACGCAAATGGCTCGAACCAGAGCCAGCGAGACTTCCGACGAGAGACAGGCTAGGCAAGAGAACAATGCAAAGCAAATGGCTCAAGCCAGAGCAGAAATGATAGCACAAATTGAGCATAACTGGCCAACTCTTGATACTCCAGTTTGGCAAGTGCCGGGTAAGGACCATGTCTTCGGCAATCATACAGATGATCATGTAGTAGCAACGCATCTTTTTCACGCAAGAAGTGGTTGTTGGCTTTGGTGGGAGCTTAATTGTGTGTTAGCATATATACACGTGAGTAAACGGTTGATACTGAAGATATCAAATAAGAAGTCAACAAAGGAGGTAGCTCGTGCCAGTGCTGCATTATCCAAGTTGAATGGCTTGTTAGAATTGAGCGTGGATAGAAAGGAGACATTTCTCAAGATTATGGAAACAATGTTTGATGGTAATGATTGGCGGAGTGCTAGTGAGAGAGGAGAACCCAGAGGTACGAAGATCGATGAAGAAATGTTGCTTGAGTGGTTTGTTGACAATGAATCCATATCACTTGAACAGCGGAAATCTAACCTACCTCCACCAGAGGAGGCTGAATTATACAAAAGAAGGGCTTGGATGGAGAGTCTAGTCGGCTTGCGTCTCAATGTGCCTCAATATTGGTGGGTAGATGAAAAGACTGGCAAGTCTATTGGAGGCGAGACGTTGTGGCATGGCGAGATAGTCAGTGTATGTTTAGATGACGATGAAGACAGGTGTAGCTTTATCTTCAAATGTGATGACGATCAAAATGACTATTCGATAGAGTACTGTGATGTTAAGAAGTATGCTGTTGAGGAAGATATAACCCAGTTCAAACTACCAAAAGATCCACCGTGCAGTTATGTAGACAAAGAACTCAAAGCAGCGTGTTTCAAGACATTGGAAGAATTGAGAAAGCTTGACGGTAAGATCTTGCTTGTAGAACATTTGTCATTACTTTACCGTTTCTGACTTCATTTGTCTGTTGGCGCTACTCTTATAGAGTCGAGGTATGTGAATGTGTTCTCGTGTCTAGAATGACTTTTACAATTCTGCCTCTTACCGCTCAATATATTTTTTAATGTCCCACAAGTCCAAGCTCAAAGAGTTGCCGGAGTGAGATACTCTACAAGTATGCAATCGAAAGAGCCAATACGATCATTGGTAGTCAAGAGATGACACCTGATCGTATGAAGGAGATTATCTCAGACTTTACCGAGGCTCAAGGACTTGATGCACCACTTAAAGCGTGTGCATGTTGTGGATTAAGAAACCTAGATTCAAGTAGCACCACACGTTCATATCGTGAAGTAGACATAGCGGATTACAAGGTACAAAATATGCTCAAGTTGAGGGATGAAACCGACGATGAAGGTGATATTGACGGCGAAGATGATCCTGAAGAGGATGGAGGTGATGATAACAGTGATGAGTCTCTTAGCGTGGATGATAGGTCTTCAGATCCAATGGAATGTGAAGATACTCCTCAGTTGGATAATAATATAAAGTGTGATCCACTGATACAATTTGGGAGTGCTAAAACACTGCAAAAACACAGACGAGCTATGAAGGAGAAGCCGTTATCAATACCGTACAACGACGATGGAGATACCAAGGAAGTTGAGACATGGAGGTTGTGTTCTGTTTGGCCGGCAAGGAAGCCTGAGGATCTTGTCGAAGAAAAAGAGAAGCTTCCGGACTATTTGTTCGACGAGGAGTCTGGTGAACCAATATACTACCACCTCCACCCCGAATTCGTCCAAGAGAAGGTGCCAGGAGATCCACTCAAAGGTTACACTGCAACAATATGTTCAGAATGTGAGAAAGTCATCGAGTCTGGTGGAACTACAAAAATACCATACCCAAGGAGATCGATTGCCGCCGGAGTTGACTTCGGAGATGCCGATAGAATTGGACTCGAGCCTCTGACAGAGCGTGAACGTCAAATAATATCCAAGGTTCGACACTATCTTCTATTGATCAAAATTGAAAGTAATACCGCTGATGGTAAAGTGAAGGAGAGGGGGCAGTCTGCAGTCAAAGGGTGTGGAATTTATTTTGATGACGATAGTGCTCAAGTTGTATCTGACTTGCTCTCTCAAGAAGGTTTGAATGGCAAAGTATCTCTTCAGTTTGTTGGTCCTGACGGAGAGTATGACTCTCTAGCCAAAAAGGTACTAGGCTCAGCAAATGTATATGGCCGGGCTTGGGTCATCTATCAATGGCTCAAGGTGTTGCGAGAAGTCAACCTCTATTATGAACACGATGATGAGCTACCAGAGTTTGATGAAGTAAAGACTAGGATAGAAGCTTCCAACGAAGCTCTTGTCAAGGATGCAGAATGTGTTAATGATGAAGGTGTCGTTAGAGAGACTGAGATAGTCAAGGATGACGTTCGACGGGTTAGAACACGCAGTTGTAGTAGAGGTGACACGAATGCAAAAGAAGACGGTGACTTTCCATTTAGATGTTCACTTTTAACATCATCTGTAAAACGTGACGCTGAACTTGATCGTGATTATTTGGAGAGTGCAGCAAAAGCTCTCGGTACCGATGAGAAGAAATTGTATGCAACTGCTATGTCGAGACGAGAAGAAACTCCACTCAACGAATATGATAATGGTGATAAAACCATTGCTAAATCAGCTCCAGATGTATTCATATTTGGAGCTGCGTATGAAAATAAGGGCCCGACTCTCAATAAGTACGAGAGAGAACATCTCATCTTGCAATATACAACAAATGCAGCATCCAACAGGCCACTACTCTTTCAATTATTCGAGTCGGATAGGAGACATAGTGTGATTCGGGGCATGCATGCCAAAGTATCATCTGATCAAAAGGGATTCGAGCAGTTTGCAAACGAGTTCTCGTCACTTGAGTTCCAAGCTAAGTTGATAAATGCTACGAAGAATCCCAAGGGGAAAGCAGCAAAGTATGTATTAGGTAAGCTTGTGCCTGTGCTTACATGTGCTGGTAAAAAGTCAACTTTTGGAGCTCTAGAGAGGAATGAAAGTGCAGGTCAAATCCTTGCATTGGGTCGACACTTTGGGTGTGCTCCTGCCTTTCTCACGTTTGGTATTGACGATGTAAACCATCCAAATGCAATTAGATTTGCTCTTCGTAGTTCAAACAACAATGACTTTCCAGCCATCATATCAAGTGAATCACAAAATGAACTAAAGAGAGGTATGAAACTGAAGGATGGCGAGGGTAGTATTCCAATTCCACATAGTTTTAGTGAGCGGCTTAAACTTATGATCAACAACCCAGTTGGAGCTGCTATTGCTTACAAGCAGGTGGTACACGATGTCATGACCATTCTCTTTGGTATCAAGCCATCCAATTATAGCGGTGACAACAACAGAACTACTAAGACAGAGTTTAACTCCCCTGATAAGATTGGAATAGTTGGAACACCGTGGGCATTCTTTGGCAAGACAGAGACTACTGGCAGCGGATCTCTCCATTTTCATGTGGTGGGATGGGGAGGGATATCACCAGAGCTGCTTGAATCTGCGGCTGATATACCCGAGTTGTGTCAGAAGATAGCATCAGTATTGGATTCTCAGTATATTGCCAGTCTTGACAGACATATACACGTTCAAGATTTGGTACAGAAGACTATTCCAACTGTGAAGGGGTTGAAGAAGACTTGTGCCCCCGACAGAGTCAAGTCTACGACTCTAGGCAATTCAGCTCTAGACACATCAGCTCCGGATACCTCCGATGCGAAAGAAAATATTTCGGATATCAATGGCAGTAACTTGAAAGACACCAATACCAACGGTAGTGAGAGTGATACCGATGTGCATATGGAAGAGGTATCACATCATGCGTCTGAGCTTCCAACTCAAGATACCTCAGCTCCAGCCAACTCAGTTCAGGATACCTTGAATGGTTCACAAGATACCTCTACTAAATTGGATGGCTGTGCTGCCTCTTCTGAGTCTACTACAAAGGGGGGTGATATGTCATCATCTTTGAAGTGGAGTAAACCAAGACCGATTATACCATCCAAATCGTCAAATGCCAATGAAACCAGAATCAATGCTCATAAGGAGAGCTGGGCACCGATGGTAATGCATCGCCCCCCAGATCCGGCGAATGATGGTGACACGTTCAAGACCTTTGTTAGTAAAATAATATGTCGCTGTGGTATACATGAACATACATTTACTTGTCATAAACCACCAAACGGCTGGCATGGATGTAGATTATGTTACACAAGAGCTTTAAACAATGGAACAAAGCCTATAGAGTTGTCCATCGAGCGTCAGCCTGATGGGTCTGTAGATTATGACATGCTTGATCCTTGTGAAACAACAGTTACTGTTACGGATGTTGATGGATTTACCAGTACTGTTAAACAGGAGTTCGTTGCTCCATATGATTCTGAATTGCATGTTAACAAGGAGAATCTAGATCTTTTGCAGACTGGTGGTAGACGGACTATCGTCTGGGAGCTAAATAGACCGGAGTTGGACCCTTTGACTGAACTCGATGACGACACGACCAAAGAAGATATCATCTCCAAGTTGTATAATGAAATGTTACCCAGTGAGTCGGTAGGCGAAGAGTCTCAGTTTGAACAGGGTGGTGATCGAATACCTCGATCTCGAGTTTACGAGCACCAATTTTGTGAACAGGACGAGCATCATCTCTTCTATAACCTTCTTTGTGGTTTGATAGAATCATCTCAGCTTAAACCAGGTGACAAATCGGTCGAACATCTGAGAAGAGAGCTTATGCAGTGTTTGAGAAAGATGCCACTTAATTGTAAGCTTGGTGATAGGACTCTTGAGCAGCATATTAAGTCTCGAATGGACAGTCAAGCTTCTCGTGAAGATAATGACATGGCTACTATCTCAAGTCGAGTCTGGCACAGCAAGAGATTGCAAGACTTGAATGAGACCAAGCAAGAGGAGTCAAAAGATGATAACAGCATCGAATATAAGCTCAAATTGTACTCTCAGCTCATGACGAATGTTGCTGGAGACGATTGTTTTGAGGGCGGAGCCTTGGAAGTCAATCTTTTTGCTAAAGTGATGAATGTAAATGTTGTAGTATACGACGAAAAGGATGATGAGTTGATCCGGGTGGATTCGATCGATGCAGAGGAAGGCGATAGGCCGATAATTCATTTACTTCGTACCCCAAACGCTCCTGTTGTCAACGAGTCTCGTCTTATCAAACCACCAGAGTACAAGTACAAGCACTTCACTCCCAAGTTGAAAAGGTTGATAGACGTATTACAAACATTTGATGTCGTTGATTTGAGGAGATTATATACCATGGTTTCTAAGTCTCTCGTGGGAAGAAATGAGTGGGTTGTCGACTTCAATCCTCTCCTTACTTCATTGCTTGGCTGTAACAGCAATCTTTTGCATCTGGGTTCGACCGAGCAGAGCAAGGCTGCACTATTTTACATTGGTCCGTACATCAACAAAGATGGAGTGAAGATCACTGATGCGCTACCAATACTACTGAAGGCTTACAAACATGCCCTGAACAACCCAAGCGTGGCTGAAGATTGTGATACAACGAAGAGGCGGGTCCAGCACGCAATAACACGAGCATTGAACAAGATGAACAACCTAATAGAAGTAACAGATACCCAAGTTGCAGCTAGTTTACTGGGGATGGGTGCAAGTTTAACATCTGAATCGTTTATACCATGTGATGTTGCAGCATTTCAAAAGTTTGTTAATGATGAGCTACAAAGAATGATCTCGACTGACAGCGACTCGGACGAAGAGAAGGAGTATTATGATGAAATGGATATCTCTGAAGATGAAGATATACCAAATGAAAATGATAATGAAGAGGATGGAGGTGATGATAACAGTGATGAGTCTCTTAGCGTGGATGATAGGTCTTCAGATCCAATGGAATGTGAAGATACTCCTCTGTTGGATAATGCAAAGTGTGAAGGGGGAGATGACTTCAAGTACATTAATGCCTCTTGTGGTCGTTCAGCTCCATTCTATACCATGAATGATGGGACTAAGCAGCCTGTGTCGTATGCTGCCCTTTACCGATATCGGGGTCCGAGTTTGAAGCATTTGAATCGATACGAATACAAGGCTTGTGTTCAGGTGGAGAAGAAGACCAATAATGAAGATGCACAAGACATCTCTACCACTGGGTCTGGGGGGAGAAGGAAGAGCAAATCATATCCGTTCGGACCTGGACTTGGCATTGAGAAGAATTATCATCAAGTTCTGAAGTCCAAGCAGTGTATCCCAAAATTGACAAGAGGTCCTCCAGCTCTTCCAAAGATCAAGCCTGAACCTCCAGATTTAGATGAATCTGATAAAGAATATAATGATCAATATCAGGCTTACAAGAGTGAGCTTGCAGCTTGGAGGAAGAAGGCCGATCGTTTTGGTCACTTCTACTTGACTCTGTTTCGGCCAGAAGATACACTCTACGAGATGGGACAGATATGTGTGTATGAATATAACTGGGAGACATTCATGGAGTTTGTTGATCAGCTACGTTATGGCAGGCGTTCCACTCTTGACATGTATAGGTTGGCACTAATCAACAGAGTCATTTGGAGCTGGCGAGTTGATAAAGAAAGGAGAGAATGCCTTACGGCTTTCCGTGGACGAAATAGAACTATGTGGTCCGATGAGCAGAAGGAGGCTGCCAAATCACATTATGGCAAATTCAATCGAGCAACAAGGGAAACAGATGATGGAATGGACTACATAACATCCATTGTAACCGATCTCACAGAGCAGCAAAAAGAGGAAAATAAGAAGCACATATGTCACAGCAAAGAGCTGCTTGATACACTTAAAGCTGCAGCAAGACCGCATGACGACTCTTGTGTAAAGGACGATATAAGAACTGACTACCCCTCCAACTCTCCCTCGAGTATCCCAGATGTCATGACATTGCCATTCGATAGTAATTTAGACGAAGACAAGAGAAGGGCGCATGTTACACAAAAAAGTATTGACGACGATAATGGACGTAGACCAACCAAGTTCCCCCGGCATCTAAATGTAGACGAGAAGGTAGACGATTATATTGCTAGTCAAACGTTATCAGACGATAAAAACATTGCTATCAAATTGGCACGAGAACATTTTGACGCAATTCGCTCGGGTAAGGCAGAATCAAAAAGCTATCAAGCACCAAATTTACTGATCTGTGGAAAGCCAGGCAATGGTAAGTCCAAGATCATCGAGACGCTTGATGGAATAGTCGAAATCATGAAAGTTGGAGAGCAGATGAAGTGTGCGTATATGGGCGCCGCGGCCGTTAATATAGCTGGGACAACTCTGCTCAAACCATGGAATATACCCGTATTCAACAAGGGAGACAATATAAAGTTTCGTCCATGGAATGTGGACAAGTTGCAAGCTCTCAAGAGGAGATTTGGTAATGACATCCACAATATATGCGCTGTTGTTATAGACGAGATATCCACCGTCCAACCATACATGTTGGCTTATCTAAATGCTCGTATGCAAGACATGTTTCAAGTATCTGATAAACCATTTGGTGGTCGTATGGTTATTCTTGTGGGTGACTTTCAACAGAAACCACCCACTGCCGGTGAAAATCTACCAGGATCTGTGATGAAGTATGCGGAAAGGAAGGGTAAGCCTTTGACTCTGGATAAAGCTACACAGCTTGGACCAACCCAGCTAGGAGGTTATCTGTTCTCGAAGTTTCGCTGTGTTGAATTGACGAGTCAACACAGGTCAGAGGATCCTAAACATACGGCTGTACTTGATAAGATGAGCAATACGGGATGTATCACAGTCAATGATCTCAAGACTTATAAGAAGTTGTCCGACGAGGATTTAAACAGTGACGACTTTCGATTTGCAACTATAATTGTAACAGGTAATCTCGAGAGAAGGGAGATTAATGCTTGGCAAGCAGGACGATGGGCAAAGCACTATGGTGTGATCGTCGTCCGCTGGCCGAGAAAAAGGAAGGAAGATACTTGGAAAGGAAAGCCTAATTCGATGGATGGTGTGACTCTTGCTATGCATAATAGTTGCTTTTGGGAGTTATTCATACCAGGTGCAAAGGGGTATCTTAATACCTATAACATCAACGGCGAGGAAGGGTTGGCAAATGGTACGGAGATCAAGTACCACTCGTTGTCATTCGAGGGTCGAGATCAGAAGAGAAAGTTCAAGAGACAGCATGAACAAGCACAGCCAGGTGATGTAATCACAATCGACTCTCCGCCAACAGCTATTAACGTCGAGCTGTTTGCAGATTTCGAGGATGATACAGCCGCTATCAAAGCTACAAAAAAAGTCGCAAGGAAGAAGTGGCTAGACAGTGGCAAGTGTAGTATAACGAATGATGGACGTGTTGTTATTCATATTTCATCTAGGGATGGAAGTGTGATTCCATATAAGACAGCTTATATTCCACATAGTATTGATGCTGAGTCTGGACGAGAGTATCCGAGTTCTCGGGTTGATATGAAAGATCATTTCCCAGTTGAGCCTGCGTTCAGTATAACGGTTGATAAGGCTCAGGTAAGTTGATGTGCATCAATTACAAGACTTGATATCCATCCATTCTCAGCAATTGATTCTCTGTTCACCATAGGGAAAGACAATCCATAGAATAGTACTTTCAATTTCTAAGCATACTTATTCCCTCAACCAGATAAAGTGGGAAGACTTGTATGTTGCATTATCTAGAGTTCGGAGGGGGGACCACATGAGACTACTCATCAAGAGGAGGGGTGACTGGCATACTGTCAGCTATGTTTCTAATCTGAGAAGAGACAAATACACAGATTGGTTCTTCCGTGGTTATGAAGATCACCCAAGTAAAGATGGAACCAAGGTATGGAGCTGTGATCTGGCAAGGCAGAGAGCCAGACTTGTCGGCAGGAAAAAGTTTGGGTCATCAAAGAAGAAGAGGTCATCAAAGAAGAAGAGCACACCAAACAAGAAGCCAAGGAAGAAGTAGATCGATGATTGTAAGCCAGCAGAGAAGGGTTAGGATACTTGTATCTTTAAATATAATGCAATACTCTTGTTATCTATATTTACTTTTAATCTTATCTGGTAACCATTGGTAGTTGGTAGTGGTGATGGGGGCAGTAGCGCGTCGTCTAAAGAAGAAGAAGGGACTGAAACGAGGTTTGACAGAGTTGTAGCTAATCCCTGTAACATTTTTTTTTATATTATATAACCTACCACCCGCTGGACAACGAGGAAAATATCCTACAACAGGGTGACAATCTCAAAGTCAAAGTAACACACTACCGAGTCCATTCGAAATACTCAGCCCCGGGTCTACTCTTTCCATTCATCTTCACTCAGTTCATGGAATAAACTCAAACCATTTGGGTCACTCCCGAAAAATGATTCTAAGGTGTCATTAGAGGCAGCCAACTTTTCGTGTGTATTCCCTTCGCTCAACATACTCTTCATAACCACAAGAGTATCCTCATTGGAGATGAAGTGGTTAACGGGGTGCCTGGTGGAGGCGGTATCACCCCCGTTCCTGAAACGATACTTTTGAGGGAACTTAAACTCGTCGCTGTTCTCCTTTGCAAACAAATTGAATTCTCTGGTGATGTGAGCACCAATAGAC
>ENA-OREB01001790-OREB01001790.1-marine-metagenome-genome-assembly--contig:-NODE-1790-length-10424-cov-3.203054_pt1 | contig 10424 bp, 7 predicted proteins | sample MGYA00248625_ERZ508552 | MGnify/ENA primary metagenome ERZ508552 (study PRJEB26219, sample SAMN06267888) | marine metagenome | isolation source: Monterey Bay, California, USA | place: USA:Monterey Bay...
TCTCTTTGGTTGGGAGCATAGGAATTGCAAATGAGAACAAAATGTGAACATATAGGAGTCTGCTGCTGAGTCTGATCTTATGTCCCGTTCTGATGTTCTTCCTTTTCCACATCGTCGTCTGGCTTGGGCGGAGCTGCAAGCCTGTTCGAATTTTACCTTTTTGACTGGAGGCTCTCATCCGGAGGAATATATGGATCGCGCGGCACTCTTGGGGTTGTCGGCGGTGGCGATTGCGGATGTGAATTCTGTAGCGGGTATCGTGCGGGCACATACCCGAGCGCGGGAGATTGCCCGGCAGGTGGCTGAACGGCAAGAGTTTGATCGCACCATTGGGTTGGTTGGCCCGCCTGCGCCACCAGGATTCCGTCGCAGCATTTCGGCGCATATTTACAATACACCACGATTGCTGCCGGCGGCTAAGATTGTCCTAAGGGAGGGTCTGTCCGCAACGCTTTTGCCCAAAACGCGTGTGGGCTGGGGTCAGATGTGTCGTTTGATTTCTCGTGGGCGGTTGCGGGTGGACAAAGGTGGTTGCGATTTGGAATTTGACGACCTGCTAGAATTTGGCGGTGATCAGCTTATTTTGCTACACGCGCCACCTGCCTTAAAGGTGCAGCCTGGCGCGCCCTCATGGGTGTCACATCTTCGGAGGCTCACGCGCCGCTTCGCAGAAGATGTGATGCTGCTCTTATCCCCTCGTTATGATGGGCAAGATGAGGAGCATTTTGCCCGAATCGCTGCATTGGCGGAGCGACATGCCTTACCATTGGTGGCCTCTGCCGCCCCTATCATGCACCACGGCGCGCGGCGCCGGTTGACCGATACGCTCACCGCCATTCGTCTTGGGGTGCGGGTGGATGCTTTGGGTCGGTCGGCGCAGGCTAATGCGGAGCAGCGTCTGCGCTCGCTGGAGGAGGCTGCCATCCTGTTTCAAACCTATCCGGAGGCATTGCACAAAACGGCAGAGGTCGTAGAGCAGCTTACATTTTCCTTGGATGCTTTGCGGTATGAGTATCCTTCGGAATTAAGCGCAGGCGAAAGCTCAAGTGATCGGCTGCGCCGTTTGGCCTATGAGGGGCTCGCGTGGCGCTATCCAAGTGGCGCCAGTGAGCGGGTGAAAAAGATCATCGAACATGAGTTACAGCTGATCGCCAAGCTCAATTATGAACCTTATTTCTTGACTGTACATGACATAGTCGCCTTTGCCCGTAGCCGAGGTATTTTGTGCCAAGGGCGTGGATCGGCGGCCAATTCGGTTGTGTGCTATTGCCTAGGTGTCACTTCAGTCAGCCCGGAGGTTGGTACGATGGTGTTTGAGCGTTTTGTCTCAGAGGCGCGCAATGAGCCACCGGATATCGACGTAGATTTTGAGCATGAGCGCCGCGAAGAGGTGATCCAACATATTTATGAGCGCTATGGTCGTCATCGCGCAGGCCTGTGCGCTACGGTGGTGCATTACCGGGGCAAGCGGGCGATACGCGAGGTGGGCCGCGCTATGGGCCTATCGGAAGATACCATCGGTGCCTTATCCTCGCAGCTTTGGGGGTTTTTCTCCACCAAAGGCCTAGAGGCGGAGCGTATGGCAGAGATTGGTCTGGACGGCAGCAATTCGCGTTTGCGGCAAACGATGGCTTTGATCTATGAAGTGATTGGCTTCCCGCGGCATTTATCTCAACATGTTGGGGGATTTATCATCACAGATGGCCGGCTGGATGAGTTGGTGCCAATTGAAAATGCCAGTATGGAGGATCGCACCGTCATTTGCTGGGATAAGGATGATATTGATGCGTTGGGGATTTTAAAAGTGGATGTGCTGAGCCTGGGCATGCTCAGCTGTCTGCGCCGGTCATTTGAATTGATCCGGCAACATTTGGGCCAAGACTATACGCTGGCCAGCCTGCCGCCCGAGGATCCCAAAACCTATCAAATGCTCTGTAAAGCCGATAGTATTGGCGTGTTCCAAGTGGAAAGCCGCGCGCAGATGAACTTTTTGCCACGGATGCAACCCCGCTGTTTTTATGATTTGGTGATCGAAGTGGCGATTGTGCGGCCAGGCCCCATTCAGGGGGATATGGTGCATCCTTATCTGCGCCGGCGTAACAAAGAGGAAACCGTTGAATTTCCCTCGGATGCATTGGGGGATGTGCTTGGCAAAACGCTTGGCGTGCCGCTGTTTCAAGAGCAGGCGATGCAAATCGCGATTATCGGGGCGGGGTTTAGCCCCGATGAGGCCGATCAACTGCGCCGCGCATTGGCCACGTTTAAAAAACACGGCAATGTTGGCGCGTTAAAAAGCCGATTTTTAAATGGTATGCGCAAAAATGGCTATGAAGCCGAATTTGCCGAGCGCTGCTTTTCTCAAATCGAAGGCTTTGGCAGTTATGGATTTCCCGAAAGCCATGCTGCCAGCTTTGCGCTGCTGGTCTATGCCAGCGCTTGGATAAAATGCCACCATCCAGGGATTTTTGCCTGCGCGCTTTTGAATTCGCAGCCCATGGGATTTTATGCACCAGCTCAAATCATTCGTGATGCCCAAAATCATGATGTGGCGATCCGGCCTATTTGTATCAATACCAGCCATTGGGAAAATAAGCTGGAGCCGGATGGGCGTGGCGGTCTGGCTTTGCGGCTTGGCTTTCGCCAAATCAAAGGGCTGCGCGAAGAAGAGGCCGGCTGGATCGCCGCCGCGCGGGGCAATGGCTATCAATCTATCGAAGATATCTGGCGCCGCGCCGGCACCCCTCCACACGTCTTGACGCGCTTGGCCGAAGCCGATGTTTTTGCATCTTTAGGCCTCTCACGCCGCGCGGCTCTTTGGCAGGCAAAAGCCATCACAGCCCCCAATCAATTACCGCTTTTTGCGCATGATATGGATGGTGAAGCGATCCAAGAACCGGCTGCCAATCTGCCTAAGATGGGGCTGGGGGAAGAGGTGGTAGAAGATTATATTGCCACACGCTTCAGCCTAAAGGCCCATCCCGTTGCGCTGATCCGTCCGCTTCTTACCCCAGAATGCACAGAAAACAATTGATCCATGCAGAGGAAACACCGCTCATGGTCAGGCTGCTAAAGATTGGCTAAAAAAGTTAAAACGGCGCGGGGCTGCGAAATTTCAGCCCTTTGCCCGTTTCAGGGTGTTTGAGGCGAAGCTCTTCCGAATGCAGCATCATCCGCGGATATTCTGCCGCGGCGTCGCTGGCGTAAAACGGATCGCCTAAAATCGGATGACCAAGCGCCAAACAATGCACGCGCAATTGATGCGAGCGTCCGGTTTTGGGTTTTAAACGCAAACGGGTTTCTGTGTCTTTCGCACGCATCACCTGCCACTCGGTAACAGCCGGCTTTCCGGTTTCATGGCACACCATCTGCCGCGGCCGGTTGGGCCAGTCCACAATCAAGGGCAAATCCACGATGCCCGTTTTGTCCTGCACCTGCCCGGCAACAAGCGCAATATAGGTTTTTTGGGTTTTGCGCTGCTCAAATTGCAGCGATATATGCCGCTGCGCATGCGCGCTCAGCGCAAAGACCATCACGCCGGATGTATCCCGGTCAAGCCGATGCACCAATAGCGCGCTGGGGAAAACCGCTTGGACCCGGGTGATCAGACAATCGGCCAAATGTGGCCCGCGCCCGGGCACCGATAGCAGGCCCGCCGGTTTGTCCACCACAACGATCTGATGATCATCGTAAAGGATATTCAATGGCTCATCAGGAGGAGAATACGCACTGCTCATATCAGGGGCATAACGCGCGCGCAGAACCCTGTCTATCCCCAAGGCTTTGCGCTGCCATTAGAGAGGGATTTGCCCATCAATAACACAAAATATACCAAAAAATAGATCGCTGCTGCCTATGCAGGTTTCAAAACCCTCATTGATAGATCACCTGTTGCTTTCTGATCGCAACTTCACAAGACCAAATGAAATACTCAAGTCATCATAATGAACAGGGATAGCGCTGCCCCCTGCACAGATGCGATGTGATTTATGAACCAAATAGCATTGACGCTTGCCCCACCGACCACACTGCATTTTTGAATAATTTTTAATATCCAAAACCTCTTCATATACTTTTTAGGTTCATGCATCTTTTTGAGTTTTTAGGCACATTAAGCCTGAAATAAAGACCCCGTACGGCGTTGAGCATCCGCATTCAAACCGCCATGAGCGCGCCCCCAACCAAGGCCAGAACGGCTTTTGTAAAACTAACCCTATTTGGAATTTGTTCCTCGGCTTCAACCCGCCCTATCTGAGCATGCAAAAAAATGAAAAAAGAGTTGATTTTTTCATTAACGTCTGAAAAATGAAAAAATAGTAATTTTTTTCACGGAGCACCTATGGCCGCGGCAGCCGCATCATCACTCAAATCCTTAGGGGCGGATCTGCGCTCGCTGCGCAAAGCGCGCGGCCAAACTTTGGCACATTTGGCAGAACAGGTTGATAAATCAGTCGGTTGGCTGAGCCAGGTCGAACGCGATATTTCGCAACCCTCTATCGACGATTTGCGCGCGCTTGCAGCGGCGCTTGATGTTTCGATCTCGGTGTTTTTTGGACAAAGCGACCCCCCCGCCGATGAGGCCGGTTTTGTCGTGCGCCATGGCGCGCGCCGGCCTCTAGGCTCGGGCGAGGCGGGCTTGGTAGAAGAGCTGTTATCGCCCGATTTGACGGATGATTTTGAAATGCTCCATTCTACGTTTGAACCTGGTGCTGCGTTAAGCGCCCCCATCAGCCGCCCCACGCAAGAAGTCGGGTATTTGCTATCGGGAAAACTGGATATGGTGATTGCGGGCAAAGCCTTTACCATCCACCCCGGCGACAGCTTTCGCATCCGCGGAGAAGCGTTTCAATATGCCAACCCCTATACAACAGCGGCCGTTGCGATCTGGGTGATCGCGCCGCCCGTCTATTGAGGCGCTGATGAACTTTGAAGCCTGGATCATATTTGTCAGTTTTTGGGCATTGTTTGTCACCACGCCGGGGCCCAATGCGCTGAACTGTATCACGGTGGCCCTGCATTACGGCTTTAACACCGCGCTTTTTTGCGTGCTGGCGATACTGACACAAGCATCGTTGTTTCTAACCCTTTCGGCATTTGGCATCACCGCGCTCATCGCCGCCTCCCCTTTGGCATTTGACCTTTTCAAATGGTTGGGCGCAGGGTTTTTGATCTATTTGGGCCTACGGGGGTGGATCAGCGCGGCGCAACCCGTTGCCGCGCAAAAACCCGATCATCGGAAAATCTATGTCAAAGCCTTTATGATCGCCACGATCAATCCCAAATCAATCGCCGGATATCTGGCGGCTTTCAGCCAATTTGTTCAGCCGGATATTCCGATATGGGCGCAAATGGGCACGATTTTTCCCACCGCGCTTTGTCTGACCACATGCTCTTACCTTTGCTATTGCGCGATCGGGGCAAAGCTAGGCCAAGCCGCAATAAATGCCGTTTTCAGCACAAATTTGCGCCGCATTATGGCACTCTTCTTTGTGTTTTACGGAGTTCTATTGGGCAGTAGCCAAATGGGAAAAGGGGTTTGAGCATGAGGGCGTGCATCAAAGGCGCCTGCGGGCGCGGAGCAATCAAAATTGAACGCCCCAAATCCTTGCGCGATGTTATCGCCTGTCAATGCGGCCAATCTTGCAAGCTGGCCTGCCATTACGGGGCCGCAACGGCAATGCCCACTGAAAGATTGGTTTTTCACTCCAATGCGCGCTTGCAATGGTATAAATCCTCGCAGCATGTTCGACGGGGGTTTTACAACATCTGTGGCTCAAATTTATTTTACGATGATGAGCAGCACTCTGAAATTGCCATCAGCCCTCGCGCGCTTGAAGACCAAGATGAGCTGTCTTTAACAGCGCAGATTTTCACCGCGTCTAAGGGCGCCTTTTATAAGGTTTACGATCAATTGCCCCAGCATCAGCAGTGGAGCGGCAGATGGTCAGACTAGCTCAAAACGCTTCAAATAACTTTAATGCAGAGGCACACAGCCGCGCCATTCGCGAAGCAGCCCAGCAGGTGAGCGGCCTCACCAGCCTCACATCACAGATCCTAATATTTGGCCTTAAGGAGTAAGGGGACCATGTCAGAATTTCCATCAACAGCACGCGTTGTTATCATCGGAGGAGGCGCCGTGGGCGCGTCCTGCCTTTATCATTTGGCCAAAGCCGGCTGGCGCGATTGTGTTCTGCTGGAAAAAAACGAATTGACGGCGGGCAGCACCTGGCATGCGGCGGGCAATGTGCCCACCTTTTCCACCTCTTGGTCGGTGATGAATATGCAGCGCTATTCTACAGAACTTTACCGCGGGCTTGGCAAGGCTGTGGATTATCCGATGAATTACCATGTCACCGGCTCGATCCGACTGGCCCATTCGGACGCGCGCATGCAAGAATTCCAGCGCGCCAAAGGTATGGGCAAATCCCAAGGGATGGAGCTGGAAATTTTGGGATTGGATGAGATCAAAGCCCGCTATCCCTTTCTCGAAACACATGACCTGAAAGGCGCGCTATACGATCCCAATGATGGCGATATTGATCCGGCGCAGCTGACCCAAGCCTTGGCCAAAGGCGCACGTGATCTGGGGGCACAAATTTTACGGTTCACCCCCGCCACTGGGGTTGCGCGCGAAAATAACGAATGGATTGTAAAAACCGAAAAAGGCGATATTCGCTGTGAATATGTGGTGAATGCAGCGGGCTATTACGCCCAGCGCGTTGGCGAATGGTTCAAACCCTATGGCGGACGTACGCTGCCAATGATGGTGATGAGCCACCAATATATGCTCACCGATGAAATCCCCGAGCTTGAAGCCTGGAGCGCTGAATCAGGTCATAAGCTGCCGCTGCTGCGCGATGTCGATAGCAGCTATTATCTGCGCCAGGAAAAACACGGGCTGAATTTGGGGCCTTATGAGCGCAATTGCAAAGCCCATTGGGTAAATCCCGAAGATCCAATGCCCGAGGATTTCAGCTTTCAGCTGTATCCGGATGATTTAGAACGCTTGGAATGGTACGTTGAAGATGCGATGGCGCGGGTGCCCTTGCTGGGCTCTGCCGGTGTGTCAAAAGTAATCAACGGGCCCATCCCCTACGCGCCAGATGGAATGCCTCTGATCGGGCCAATGCCCGGCGTACCCAACGCGTTTGAGGCCTGCGTCTTTACCTTTGGCATCGCGCAGGGCGGTGGCGCGGGTAAAGTGCTGGCTGAATGGCTGACCGAAGGCCAAACCGAATGGGATATGTGGTCTTGCGATCCGCGGCGCTACACCGATTACACAGATCCAGATTATTGCGTGCAAAAAGGCATGGAAGTCTATGGCCATGAATATGGCATGCATTTCCCCTGGCATGAATGGCCCGCCGGGCGCGATAAAAAGCTTTCTCCCAATCACCAGAAAATTCTAGAGCTGGGCGGTGTCATGGGCGCCTATAACGGCTGGGAGCGCGCCAATTGGTTTGCCAAACCTGGCGATGATACCAGCGAAGAAACCAGCAAAACCTGGAACCGCGCGGGGCCATGGGAGGCGCGTATCCGCGAAGAATGCGAAGCCGTGCGCGATCATTGCGGCGTGCTTGACCTGCCGGGGTTTTCACGATTTTGGATCCAAGGCACGGGGGCTGATGCTTGGCTGCGCGGGTTTTGCACCGGCGCCATTCCAAAAATCGGGCGAATGAATTTGATCTATGTGGCGGATCGCCGTGGGCGGATCCTCACCGAATTATCCTGCATTCGGCTAGATGTGGATAATTTTGTGTTGATCACGGCCGCCACGGCGCAATGGCATGATGGGGAATTGATCAAGAACAGCCTGCCAGCCGAGATTTCATTGCGCGAAACCACAACCGAGCGCGATACACTGATCGTCACCGGCCCCAAATCGCGCGATATCTTATCCATGATCAGCGATGCGGATCTATCGCGCGGCTGGCTGACCCATCAATGGGCAAATGTGGCCGGTGAAAAAGCCTTTCTGATCCGCGTATCGTTCGCCGGTGAACTGGGCTGGGAAATCCATGCCGAAAACGATGCAATGCCGGAAATTTATGCCGCCGTTCTAGAGGCCGGCGCCAAACCTTTCGGAATGTACGCGCTGAACTCACTGCGCATCGAAAAAGGCTACCGGGCCTGGAAGGGTGATTTATCCACCGATTATTCGATGCTGGAAGGCGGGCTGGAACGGTTTGTGAAATTTGACAAACCCGAAGCGTTCACCGGCAAAGCTGCGCTTCTAAGCGAAAAACAACAAGGCAGCAAAAAACGCTTTGTCACCCTGCGCGTTGATGCGGGCGCCTGCGATGCACCTTATATGTCAACGCTATGGCACAATGGTGAGATCGTTGGAGAAACCACCTCTGGGGCTTGGGGCTATCGGGTGAATGCCTCGCTGGCCTTGGGCATGTTGCGCAGCGATCTGAGCGCGGCCGGAACCGAAGTTGAGGTTGAAATTTACGGTGAACGGCGTAGAGCAATCGTACAAACGGATGAGCCAAGTTGGGATCCGCAAAACGAAAGGCTGCGTGCATGAAAGACATAACCCTATTGGACGGATCCATTGGCCAAGAGCTGGTGAAACGCGCCGGTAAAAAGCCTACTGCTATGTGGTCAACCGCGGTGCTGATTGATCAACCAAATCTGGTAAGAGAGGTTCATAACGACTATTTTTCAGCCGGGGCGAGCGTGGCCACGACCAATACATATCCGGTTCTAAAAGACCGGCTCGAGCGCGAGGGATTGGCCGATCAAATCGAAACCCTTTGGGCGCGCGCGGTGCAAACCGCCTGCGCGGCGCGCCAGGCCCATGGCGCGGGCCGTGTTGCTGGTGCAATTGGCCCTCTGGTGGCCTCTTATCGCCCTGAACTTTGCCCGCCCGCGGCAGAGGCGGAAGCGCTTTATGCAGATATCGTGGCTGCGCTGGCGCCAAATGTGGATGTTTTTATATTAGAAACAATGTGTTCGGCCGATCAGGCTGAGGGGCTTCTAAGAGCCACGGGTAAAACCGATACACCCAGCTGGCTGGCGGTTTCCGTGGATGATTTCAATGGCAAAACGCTGCGATCGGGCGAGCCGCTCGAGGCTTTAAAACCCGTGCTCGACCGCCATAAGCCTGACGCCGTTTTAATCAATTGCGCCCGCCCCGAAGCGGTAAATGAGGGCCTTGAGATTCTAAAAGATTTTGGGCTGCCTTTTGGCGCTTATGCCAATGGATTCACTAAAATAACGGATGGGTTCCTGACCGAAGCGCCAACTGTGGATGCGCTGCAAGAGCGGCAGGATTTAGACCCCAAAGCCTATGCGACCCATGCGATGGGCTGGGTTGCTCAGGGCGCCAGCATCATTGGTGGTTGCTGCGAAGTTGGCCCAGCGCATATCGCAGAAATCGCAAAGCAACTTTCGCAAAATGGCTATCGCATTATTTAACCCGCTAAAAGCGCGCGCCTGAGCGCGCCCAAAAAAACGAGGTATCCGCACATGACAAACCTTCCTTCTCACGCGCGTGTCGTCATCATCGGTGGGGGCGTTATCGGCTGTTCTGTGGCCTATCACCTGGCTAAACTGGGATGGAAAGATGTGGTGCTGCTTGAACGCAAACAGCTGACCTCGGGCACCACATGGCATGCCGCCGGATTGATCGCGCAATTACGCGCCAGCTCGAATATGACCAAACTGGCAAAATATACGCAAGAGCTCTATGGGGCATTGGAGGCTGAAACCGGCGTCTCTACGGGGTTTAAACGGGTTGGATCGATCACCGTTGCCTTGACTGACGAACGCAAAGAGGAAATTTTTCGCTCTGCCGCGATGGCACGGGCCTTTGGCGTCGATATTGACGAAATCACCCCAACGGAAATCGGCGAAAAATACCCCCATCTTAACTTGGAAAACGTGAAGGCCGGCGTATTTCTAGACAAAGATGGCCAAGGCGATCCGGCAAATATTGCCTTGGCTTTGGCAAAAGGGGCCCGTCAAGGTGGAGCGCTGATCCAAGAACGCGTTAAAGTCAGCGCGATTGCCCGTCAAGGCCGGCGGGTGACCGGTGTTGACTGGCGGGCGGAAGATGGCAGTAGCGGCCATATCACCTGCGATATGATCGTGAATTGCGCCGGAATGTGGGGCCATGAGGTGGGCCGTATGGCGGGGGTCAATGTGCCGCTGCACGCTTGTGAACATTTTTATATCGTCTCAGAACCCATCAAAGGGTTGAGCCAACTTCCCGTGCTGCGGGTGCCCGATGAATGTGCGTATTATAAAGAAGATGCCGGAAAAATGATGCTAGGTGCCTTTGAGCCACAGGCAAAACCCTGGGCGATGAATGGCATTCCTGACAGTTTTGAGTTTGATCAATTGCCCGAAGATTTTGATCATTTCGAACCGATTTTGGAAATGGCGATCAACCGCATGCCAATGTTAGGTGAAGCCGGCAT
>ENA-OREB01001791-OREB01001791.1-marine-metagenome-genome-assembly--contig:-NODE-1791-length-10422-cov-4.807250_pt1 | contig 10422 bp, 13 predicted proteins | sample MGYA00248625_ERZ508552 | MGnify/ENA primary metagenome ERZ508552 (study PRJEB26219, sample SAMN06267888) | marine metagenome | isolation source: Monterey Bay, California, USA | place: USA:Monterey Bay...
GAGGGGTTAGGAAATCAATTTTTAGCCAATATTCGTGAAACAGATGCTCTATTACATGTACTGAGATGTTTTGATAATGATAACATTATACATGTAGATACTTCAATTGATCCAGTAAGAGATAAAGAAACAATCGATATTGAGTTACAACTAAAAGATTTAGAAACTGTTCAGAAACGTTTAGAGCGTGTTAAAAGAACTGCAAAAACAGGAAATAAAGAAGCTCAGGCAGAATTAGTTGTTTTGTTAAAAATTGAAGAAACTTTATTACAAGGAATTTCTGTAAGAGCTATTGATTTTTCTGAAAAAGACCAGGAATTTATTGCTCCATTACAGTTTATTACGTCAAAACCAGTCTTATACGTTTGTAATGTTGATGAAAATTCTGCAGTAACCGGAAATGGGTATGTAGATCAAGTAAAAGAAGCGGTAAAAAATGAAGATGCGGAAGTTATTGTTTTAGCAGTAGGAACAGAAGCAGATATTACAGAATTAGAGGATTACGATGAACGTCAGTTATTCTTAGAAGATATAGGACTAGAAGAAGCAGGTGTTTCTCGTTTAATTCGTTCTGCTTATAAATTATTAAACCTTCAAACCTATTTTACTGCAGGTGTAAAGGAGGTAAGAGCTTGGACAATTCAAATTGGAGCTACCGGACCACAAGCAGCTGGAGTTATCCATACTGATTTTGAAAAAGGTTTTATTCGAGCAGAAACCATCAGTTATGAAGATTATGTAACTTTTGGAACAGAAGCTAAGGTAAAAGAAGCTGGAAAAATGAGAGTAGAAGGAAAAGAATATGTTGTGCAAGACGGAGATGTGATGCACTTTAGATTTAATGTGTAGCCAACTTTAATTATCAAGTTTAGTTAATTTATTACAAATAAAAAGCCTACAGCGGATAGCTATAGGCTTTTTTTTGGTTAGTGTGTATTTTAGTTTTTTTAATTAACACCCATCAATTCTACATCAAAAATTAGTGTAGCATTTGGAGGAATAACTCCGCCAGCCCCACTTTCTCCATAAGCTAAGTTAGCAGGAATTACAAAACGTGCTTTATCTCCTACTTTTAATAAAAGTATTCCTTCGTCCCATCCGGCAATAACTTGACCTACACCAACTGAAAATTCAATTGGCTGCTTACGTTTGTATGAAGAGTCAAATACTGTACCGTCTAATAATTGCCCTTTATAATGCACAGAAACATTAGCTCCTTTAGTAGCTTTATTTCCATCACCATTTTGTAAAACTTTGTAACGTAAACCGCTCTGTGTTTCTTCATAACCTTTAGCTACGGTATCTAAGATCTCTTGTTGTTTTTTTCTTTCTTCTTCTTCTCGTTTTGCTCTTGAACCTTCAAAAGTTCTAAAGGCCTCAACTGCATTATAGGCTTCAGCATCTGTTCCAACTCTAAGAATTTCTATAGCCATTTCATCTCCCTGAGAAATAGTATCTACAACACTTTGTCCTTCAACTACATTTCCAAAAACTGTGTGTTTCCCATCTAACCATGGAGTTTCAATATGAGTTATGAAAAATTGAGATCCATTGGTAGCTGGTCCTGAATTGGCCATCGATAATTTACCTGGACCATCATGTTTTAGATCTGGATGAATTTCATCATCAAATTTATAACCCGGGTCACCTGTTCCTGTCCCTAATGGACACCCTCCTTGAATCATGAAATCTGGAATTACACGATGAAACTTTAAACCATCGTAATATGGTGTTCCTTGTTTCTTAACACTGTTTTCTAAATTTCCTTCTGCTAAGGCAACAAAGTTCCCAACAGTACCAGGTGTTTTTTCATATGCTAAACTTACTAGAATATCTCCTTTTGAAGTTTTGAATTTTGCGTAGATTCCGTTATCCATTATTTAATTTATTTAATTTGTTTTAAATGATTCTATCTCTTAATTTTTATTCGTATTCACTTGTAAAATGAAGCTTTACTGTAGGATATTTACTTTGTGTCATTTGGATGGTAAATGCTGAATCAGCTAAAAAAACCAATTGCCCTTGTTTATCCTTTGCTAAATAGCGTTGTTTTACTCTCTTAAACTCTTTAAACTCCTCATTTTTTGGGTCTTCAGCTTGTACCCAACAAGCCTTATGAACATTAATATTTTCATAAGAACATTTTGCACCGTATTCATGTTCTAAACGATACTGTATCACTTCATATTGAAGTGCTCCCACAGTTCCAATAATTTTTCTACCATTCATGCCTAATGTGAATAGTTGAGCAACACCTTCGTCCATTAATTGATCTAAGCCTTTAAAAAGTTGTTTAGATTTCATTGGATCTGCATTATTTACATACCTGAAGTGTTCGGGAGAAAAACTAGGAATTCCTTTAAAATTTAATTGTTCTCCTTCGGTAAGTGTATCTCCAATTTTAAAATTTCCTGTATCATGCAACCCTACAATATCTCCAGGAAATGATTCATCAACGATTTCTTTTTTTTCTGCAAAGAATGTATTTGGACTTGAGAATTTTACTTTTTTACCATTTCTTACATGTAAATATGGGGCATTTCTTTTAAAGGTTCCAGATACTATTTTTATAAACGCTAGACGGTCTCTGTGTTTTGGATCCATATTGGCATGAATCTTAAAAACAAACCCTGTTAATTTCTCCTCTTTAGAATCAACTAACCTTTCCTCTGCTTTTTTAGGTTGGGGTCTTGGTGCAATTTCTATAAAAGCATCTAACAATTCTTTAACTCCAAAATTATTTAAAGCAGATCCAAAAAACACGGGTTGTAATTTACCTTCTAGATATTGTAAATTGTTAAACTTAGGGTAAACCTCATAAATTAGTTCTAATTCCTCACGAAGCGTCTCAGCAGCACTTTCACCCACAACTTCATCTAATTCAGGATTTTTTATATTGTCAAATTCAATACCTGCAGAAATACCTTGTTTATTGTCACCAGAAAAAATATTTAACTTCTTTTCATAAATATTATAAATCCCTTTAAAATCATAACCCATTCCAATAGGAAAACTCATTGGAGTTACACGTAAACCTAATTTTTGTTCAACTTCATCTAACAAATCAAATGCATCTTTACCTTCTCGATCTAATTTGTTTATAAAAACAAGCATTGGAATATTTCGCATTCTACATACCTCAACTAGCTTCTCTGTCTGTTCTTCTACTCCTTTGGCTACATCTATGACTACAATAACACTATCTACAGCTGTTAAGGTTCTAAATGTATCTTCAGCAAAATCTTTATGCCCAGGTGTATCTAAAATATTTATCTTCTTGTCTTTATATATGAAAGCTAATACTGAAGTAGCAACAGAAATTCCACGTTGACGTTCAATTTCCATAAAATCTGACGTAGCTCCCTTTTTGATTTTATTATTTTTAACTGCACCAGCTTCTTGAATCGCTCCACCAAATAATAAAAGTTTTTCGGTTAAAGTAGTTTTTCCAGCATCTGGATGGGATATTATACCAAAAGTTCTTCTGCGATCTATTTCCTTTAAAAAGCTCATCTTCAAAAATTGAGGTGCAAAGTTACGTTTTATTCTAAAATTAGAGAATACAAGATTTATAAATAGTTTTCAATGATTTTAATTTAATATATCATATTTTTATAGCTCATAAGATTTTAAATTTAAATGAAAAAAATTATTACTATTTGTTGTTTGACTCTATTAATGGGGTGTAATTCTAGTACTTCACAAAATTCAAATCGTAATAATCTTGAGTTAAATCAAAAGAAATCAATATATTTAGATTTGGAAAATAATGAAGTAAATTTGTCTTCATTTAAAGGAAAAAAAATTTTAATAAATTACTGGGCAACCTGGTGTGGACCTTGTATACAGGAAATGCCATCTCTTCTTAGAGCACAAGAACAATTAAAATCAGAGTATGTTTTTTTGTTAGTTTCAGAGGAATCTCCTCAGAGAATCTCTAGGTTCAAAAGCCGTAAAAAATTTAATTTCAACTACCTAAGATCAAGAGTCTCATTAGCTTCTATAGGAATATATTCTTTACCAATAACGATCATTTACGATGAAGAGGGCAAAGAAATAAAAACCATAGAAGGATCTGTAGTTTGGGACTCAAATAGAATGATTAAAAAACTCAAAGCCATATAATATGAATAGAAGTGTTCTTTTAGTTTTATTTCTTTTTTTAGCTTCTTGTGCTAGAAAAGATTTTGTAGTTGAAGAAATACAATTTTCTTTCGGTAAAAATAACGCTCAGCCAAACCTTGTCTCTGATGGTGATAATTTAACCCTTTCTTGGATTTCATCAGAAGAAGACCAAAAGGCAATATTATTTTACAGCCAATATGAAGATAATAAGTGGACAGAACCTATTTCTATTGCTTCCGGTTCTGATTGGTTTGTGAATTGGGCTGATTTTCCTGCACATGCCATAAATGAAGATTTACTATTAACTAGTTACTTAAAAAAATCGGATTCAGGAACGTATACTTATGATGTTTTATTAAATTTAGAAACCTTGTCAGGGAAAAAAATCAAAGAAAATTTTTTATTACATACAGACGGTATAAAAGCTGAACATGGTTTTGTAAGTATGGTCCCTTCTCATAAAAATGGTTTTTATGTTACTTGGTTAGATGGGAGAAATACAGTTGAAAATTCTGAGGAAGCTCATCACAAAGCAATGACTATTAGATTTGCGGAAATTACGAGTATTGGAAAAATAATAAATGAAACTGAATTAGATGCCACTACTTGCGATTGTTGTCAAACTTCAATTGCTATGTCACCTAAAGGACCAATTGTGGTTTATAGAAATAGAAGTAAAGGTGAGGTACGAGATATTTTTATCACTAGATATAAAGATGGTCTTTGGGAAAAACCAAGACCTATTCATAATGACGGATGGGTTATAAATGGTTGTCCTGTGAATGGTCCAAAAGTAGTTGTAAACTCTTTGAATACAGCTGTAGCTTGGTTTACTGCTGCAGAAGGTAAGCCAAAAGTAAATGTCTCTTTTTCTAACTCTAATGGTGGTGATTTTAAACCTCCTATTCAGTTAAATGATTTAAATGCTTTAGGGAGAGTGGATGTTGCTTTTTTAAATTCTAACGAAGTTTTGGTTAGTTACATGGAACTTGACGATCATGGCACGTATTTAAAGATAAAGAAAGTATCCATTGATGGTAAAGTATCTGAGGCTAAAACAATTGCTGTTATCGATGAAGGAAGAAATTCAGGTGTTCCTCAATTAGAAATAATGAAGGAAAATGTTTTTTTAGCTTGGACGTATACTGTAGACGGTAAAAATCAATTAAAATCTGTGAAATTTAATTCTGAAAGTTTTTATTGAGATACTAGTTACTTAATTACTTTTGCTTTGATAAACACTTCTTCTAGCGGCCATTCTTTCTTATCAGTATCAAGTTTAGCTATTTTTTCCATAGTTTTAAATCCATCAATAATTTCTCCAAAAATAGTGTGTTCTCCGTCTAAATGATGACTACCTCTTTTATCTTGTATCATATAAAATTCAAAAGGAGATGATGTTTTATTTGGGTTGTTTTCCCATTGTCTAGCAGCGGCAAGAGCACCATATTTGTGTCTTCTATGTGATTTTATTTCTGCTGGAATTCTGTAGTTATATTTCATTCTGAGTTTCCGAGTTTTAGGATGATCAGAATTTCCACCCTGAACAATAAAGTTGGGAACAATTCTATGAAAAGAAGTAGTATTGAAGTATCCAGTTTTAGTTAAAAAAACAAAACTTGCTCTATGTAATGGGGTCTCCTCATATAATTTAATTTTTATGTCTCCTAATCTTGTTTTAAATAAAATAAGGGTTTCCTTATTTAGTTTTCCATATGCTTTCAAAAATATTACTGCATTGCTTTTATGTATTGTATCTGTTCCTTTTACAATAACTTTTTTAGCAACTTTTTTACCTGTTTTTTCTTTTTTAATTATTGTTTTTTTTAGTTGAGAGTTTTCTTTCGAATTACACGCTAAACAAACAATAATAAAAAAACATAGAAAAACGCTATTATATTTTGATATTTTTAACATAATACAAATATAATTATTAGATTTTTGAATATGCATATATACAATACAACATAAAGTTCAATTTGTTGATTTTTGTATTTTTGTAAGTATAATTATAAACGATGGAAGAGAATGTTATTTTGGTAGATGAACAAGACAATCAATTAGGTTTGATGCCAAAAATGGAAGCACATGAAAAAGCGGTTTTACACAGAGCTTTTTCAGTTTTTATATTTAATAGTAAAGGTGAATTAATGTTGCAACAGAGAGCTGCTCACAAATACCATTCTCCACTATTATGGACTAATACTTGTTGTTCTCATCAAAGAAATGGTGAGTCCAATATTGAAGCAGGAAAAAGACGTTTGGTTGAAGAAATGGGCTTTGAAACCAATTTAAAAGAGGTTTTTTCGTTTGTTTACAAAGCTCCTTTTGATAATGGTTTGACTGAGCATGAATTAGACCACGTTATGGTTGGTAACTTTGATGGTCTACCAGAAATTAACCATGAGGAAGTTGCTTCATACAAGTGGATGAGCTTAGATGCTATTAAAGAAGACATTGAGTTGCATCCAAATCTTTACACAGCCTGGTTTAAAATTATTTTTAAAGAATCATATTCAAAACTATCATATGCCTAGAATCACAGGATACAGAAAAGCACATTTTAATGCAGCACACAGATTGTATAAACCAAATTGGTCTGATGAGAAAAACTCAGAGGTTTTTGGCAAATGCAATAACCCATACTTTCATGGTCATAACTATGAAATTATTGTAGCAGTAACTGGAGAAATAGATCCAGATACAGGGTATGTATTTGATCTAGGGATTTTAAAAAATTTAATTCGGACAGAAATTGAAGATGCTTTCGATCATAAAAATTTAAATATTGAAGTGGAGGAATTTAAAACTGTAAACCCAACAGCTGAAAACATATGTGTAGTTTCCTACAATAAACTAAGAAAACACTTACCAACTTCACTAGATTTAGAAATTACATTGTACGAAACACCTAGGAACTTTGTAAAGTATTCAGGAGAGTAATTTGCAGGTATTTTATGATAAGAATTTAGCAAGCATTTTTTTTACCTTAAGCATTTGTTTTAAAGCTTTATTTGACTTCTTCAAATAGCTTGACTCTATACCAATAAACTTAGCAAGTTTACTCTGATACTCTTTAGAAAAGATAATTTTCTTGTTAATTTCAATATCTTTTGTTGTTTTTTTATCGCTTAAGTATGCACTGAAAATAATATTAGAATGAAAAAGATACAATTCATCCATTAGCTTACCATTCACATCAAGTCGGTCATAATGATGACCATAAACTAATCCAATTTCGTGTGATAGTTTACTTACACCAAAGTAAGTGAGTCTTCCACTAGAAACAGAAACATCATAAGCGCTTGTTGTTCCAAAAAATGTATTTCCAGTACCAATTTTTTTAGATTTTTCAAGAAAACTATCGTAGTCAAAGGGTATCTTGTTATTCAACATATCCATTAAGTTGTGTCCTACTAAATTCTTTGAACTATGTTCATTAATTACCGCCTCTAATTGTAAAATATCATCATCAAGATCTTTTGACATCGCATTATAATCTTCAATTAATCTCTTTTTTAGTTGATTATCTTGTCTCCACTCTTCGATAAAAAATGAAATTGAAATGGCTAAAAAAATCATAAATAGTTCAAGGATACTTTTTTTTATGTCTAGTTTGAATTTAGTCATTATTGCTTCTAATTTATTTTAAAAAAAATCACTTATCAAATGTATGTAATATTTATATCCGAAAAAAATCAGTTTTAATTCCGAAAGTTTACAGTTTTCGTTAGTCTTTTAGAATTATAGTATACATATGCTAAATATGTATATTTGAAGTTAATTATGATTTAAATTGATATGTATGAAAACTGTAAAGTAATCGCATTTGATGCCGATGATACGCTTTGGGTAAATGAAACTTATTTTAGAGACGCAGAGAAAAAATTTGCAAAAATTTTATCAAAGTATGAGACTGTAAATAAGATAGAACAGGAGCTTTTTAAAGTAGAAATGAAGAACTTAGAATTGTATGGCTATGGTATTAAGGGATTTATGCTTTCATTGATTGAATGTGCTTTAGAATTATCTAATTACTCCATATCTCAGCATGAAATAGAAAAAATATTGATCTTAGGAAAAGAGATGTTAACTAAGCCAATTGAATTGTTAGATGGGGTAGAAGAGGTTTTGGAAAAGCTTCATAAGAAGTATAAACTGATAGTTGCTACAAAAGGAGATTTATTAGATCAAGAGCGTAAATTAGAGAAATCAGGATTATTAAAATATTTTCATCATATAGAGGTAATGAGTGAAAAAAAAGAAGTGGATTACAGGAAGTTAATAAAACATTTAGATATTAATTCAAATGAGTTATTAATGGTTGGTAACTCATTAAAATCGGATGTGTTACCTCTTATAAAAATTGGCGCATCAGCTATTCATATTCCATTTCATATAACCTGGTCCCATGAAGAGGTTTCGTTAGAGGAAACCAAAAATTCAAATTTTCAGACTTTGAGTCAACTAAAAGATATTTTGAAATTTGTATAAATTTTTTAGCCATTGATCTAACTGAATTAATTTTAAAAGTTTGAAAAAAGATTGGATAAAAGAGTTAGATTTGTACTTTAAAATAATTAAGTATGGCAAGTATAAAGAATTTAAAAAAAGACATCAACTATGTTTTAGGTGATGTAATTGATGAGTGTTTAGTTTCAGCAACCGGAGACATAAAAAAAATTGAAGCCATTGTAGATGAGGCTATTGTTATTTTTGATGAATTAATTGCTAAAGTAAACGCAAAAAATATAGAAAATAAAAAAGCTCATTTTAAAGCTATAGAAGAAGAATTAGAAAACAAGGCTACTAAACTTTTAACGAAAGTTAATAAGCTGTAATTCTTATTTATTGACATACGAAATTTCAAGATTGTTCGTTATATAAATAAATTAAAGTTTGTTTATGGCAAGAGCGATGTTTGAATATTCTAAAACTGTTCTAAAAAAGGTTAGTTTTAGTTCTGATTTGTTTTGTAAAGAGTTAGAAAAAGCATTAAAGAGATTATTACCTCATGAAATTAGTGAATTAACCATTTGGTTAAGAAAGTATACTAGTAATAAGCCTGAACTTCACTCTTATTTAAGTTTAATTAGTTAAAATCTCATTATACTAATCATGGTTTTCTTCTAGTTTGTTTCAGTTTTCTGAATAATTCTTTTCTAAACTCCCTTTCTGCCATTTGCAATTTTAAAATTTTCTTGTAAGAAAGGACGGTAGCCATTTTTGTAAAAAACCTTTGTTTCTCTTGATGAGTTTTGTTTCTAATGTCTGTCACCATATTGTAAATTTTCTTTGCTTTAGATTCATCAATATTGTCAAAATTCTTTGGAAACGGATTCGGTTGTTGCAGTTTATTTGTGTTTTTAACTATTGATTTCATTGTATTAATTTCTTTTTCTCTGTATTCTGACATTAATTTTTCATGTGCGTTATATATAGGCCAAAATACTTCAGCTTCCATTACTGTTAGGTTTAATTGATCGGTAATGAATGCAATTTTGTGAGATTTAACACGGTTTTTATCGATTCTTTTCCCTTTTTGAGCGTTACTATTGTTGCTTGTTAGTATGGCTATTATTACTACTAAAAATTTTATTGATTTCATATCTTAAATTATTTTGTCTTTATTCTTCAATTAAATAATCCACCTCATTTGAATCTAATAAAGATTCAATAATATCCTCATTTTTAATTGTTAGGTATGGATTTATATCGTTAACATTTAGTTCTGTTAAAGCAAAAGCAATCTCATCATTAGAAAGTGAATTAGCATTCATATCTAACCAACTTATGATTTCCTCTGAAGAAAGCTCAGTATTAGTATTGTAAATGAAATTTGATCCAAAAAACAGCAGTAATACAATAGATGCAGCAACTGAAATTAACTTTATATTTCTTCTTTTAAAGTTTATTAATTTCCCGTTTTTCTTTTTTGTTTTTTCAATGATAACATTCTCCAAGCTTTCAAAGTATGCTTCTGGAGTTTTGAAGCCATCATGTTTTGGGAGCTTCTCTACAATTAACCTCGAGAATAATTCGTCCTCAATACCCGTAAAATAATCTTCAGGAACAGATAATCCTGTTTTAATATTTTTGGTTAATTTCCAATCTTTACTATGATTTATAACTCGTTTCATTATTATTAAGACTTAACGTACAGCTTAAGGTTTAATTTTGATTTTTTTTTATATAGTTTTCTATTTTTTTTACTGCATGGAAATATGAAGCTTTTAATCCTCCTACAGTTGTACCAAGTATTTCAGAAATTTCTTGATATTTCATGTGATCAAAATA
>ENA-OREB01001794-OREB01001794.1-marine-metagenome-genome-assembly--contig:-NODE-1794-length-10416-cov-3.935390_pt1 | contig 10416 bp, 9 predicted proteins | sample MGYA00248625_ERZ508552 | MGnify/ENA primary metagenome ERZ508552 (study PRJEB26219, sample SAMN06267888) | marine metagenome | isolation source: Monterey Bay, California, USA | place: USA:Monterey Bay...
GATTTTGCCTATTTGGTCTATTTGGCGGGTCGGATCGCGCTGGCTGGATCAAAACTGGCTTTTATCGAAGCGCGCCGACGCCCCGGGGTAAAAGACGGAATACTCTTACAAATTATCAACCCCAAAGCCTATGCAGTGAACTCGGCCCTCTATTCGGGTTTTGCGTTTCTGCCCGACAACCTGCTGCTGGAAACCCTACTGAAACTGCTTATCGGCAATGCGGTCTGGTTTCCTATCCATTTGATCTGGCTTTTTGCGGGCAGCGCATTGCATCGGCTCGACCTCGCCGAGACAACGCAAAAGCGAATAAATTATGCTATGGCAGCCGCAATGATGACCGTTGTGCTGCTTGGGGTTTCCGCCGCGCTTTAAGACAATAGCGGGCGAATGCGATCAATCGCGCGCAGAATATTCTCGCTGCTATTGGCATAGGAAAACCGTACATAGCCTTCGCCAAACTGGCCGAAGCTGGTGCCGGCAACCGTGGCCACGCCCGCTTTGTCTAAAAACAAATCTTGGGTTTGCTTGGCATTTAACCCCGTGCCGCTGATATTGGGAAAAGCGTAAAACGCCCCGGCGGCATCCGCGCAGCTTACCCCCGGCAAATCATTTAACGCCTCAACGATAATTTTTCGCCGCGCATCAAATTGTGCAACCATATCATAAACGGGATCTTTGGGCCCTGTCAGCGCGGCCAGCCCTGCAAATTGCGCGGCTGCATTCACGCAAGAGTGATCATTGATACACAGGCGTGTCACCGGATCAACCATGGAGTCCGGCCAAACCGCATAGCCCATGCGCCAGCCAGTCATCGCATAGGTTTTCGACCAGCCGTCCAGAACAATCAAACGGTCCCGAATTTCAGGATAGCTGAGCAGGCTGACATGCGCGCGACCATCATAAAGCATCTGGCTGTAAATCTCATCCGATAAAAGGGCCACTTGCGGGTGCGCAGCCAGTCCTGCCACAAGCTTGTCAATTTCGGCCTTTGGCGTGACCCCGCCAGTCGGATTGGCCGGACTGTTGATAATAATCAGCCGCGTACGATCGGTTATTTGTGACAGAACCGTTGCCGCGTCAAAGGCAAAACCGTTCTCTTCGCGCAGCGCAATTGGAACCGGCGTCGCACCACTGTATTGAATAACGGACTCGTAAATCGGAAACCCGGGGTTGGGATACATGATTTCAACCCCCGGCTCGCCAAACATCAACACCGCAAAAAACATGGTCGGCTTACCACCCGGAACCACAATTACATTGTCCGGACTAACTGTCGCGCCATGGCGGCGGTGCAGGTCTTGTGCCACCGCCTCACGTAATTGCGGCAACCCATTGGCCGGCGTATACCCATGATGGCCGTCTTTCAGGGCTTGAATACCCGCCTGAACGATATGCTCGGGCGTGCGAAAATCCGGCTGACCGATGCCCAAATTGATGATGTCATGCCCTTTGGCGGCAAGCTTTTGCGCGCGCGATAAAACCACAAAGGCGGATTCGGTTCCCAGTCTGGAAATTCCTTTAGCAAACTGCAAATGTGACATGGTTTCTCCCCGATCACGCTTAGGCGACAAATAAACAGACCCATACACCAATGTCATGGCACTGCACCTCACAGAAGTGAAAGCTGCAGGACCGCAGCGCAACGAGTGCGAACAGCTAACGGTCATGTGGATGGCGAAAATGGACCAGACTGTCAATGAATTCAAGGTGCAAGCAATTGAAAAAGATCGCAATCAAATGACAGCCGCCCTGTGATAACCGTACCCAGACAATCACCCCATACCGCAGTTGTTTTACAGAGACATTGTAGAAATTCACGAAATAGGCCAAACATTCACAAGTCCATACCACCACGCGACCCTTTTGAGGGCAACAATTTACCCCTGGTGCGCCCCGTCCTGCAGCACAGGCAGATAAAAAAGGTTGAAAATGACGCAAGAGATGACAGCGCTCAAGACGGCAATCATCGAGAGATTTGGCACACCATGCGCAGTAATCGACCTCGATCTGGTTGCCCGCAACATTGTAACAGCCCAAGACCGTTGCGATGCAGTGGGGCTGGCCAATCGGCCGCATATCAAGACACACAAATCGCCAGTATTGGCAAATTTGCAAATCAAGGCGGGCGCACGGGGCATCACTTGTCAAAAGCTGGGAGAGGCCGAGGTAATGGCCAACGCGGGCATCACCGACATCATAATCGCAACCAACCTGTTAGGTGCAGCGCGCTCGGGGCGTCTGGCCAAACTGCAAAGACGCCTTCCACTGAAAGTTTGCGCCGACAATACCGTGTCTCTGAGCGCATATTCACAGGCGGCAGCCCAAGCCGGCCGACCAATGGACGTGCTGATAGAATGCGAGACCGGACAAAAACGTGCAGGCGTCGAAACCCCGAAAGAAGCGCTGACACTGGCCAAGGTCATCCGCGATGACCCGCATCTCAATTTTGCCGGGCTTTTATTTTACCCCTCTCTTGATAGCTGGTCACAAACTCAGGTGTTCTTTGATCACACCGCGGCTGGCCTCAGCGATCTTGGACTGTCTGCCAAGATTGTTTCAACCGGCGGCACCCCGAACTTTAGCCATATTGGCAGTCTGAAAGGTGCGACTGAACATCGTGCCGGCACATGTATTTTCAACGATCGCATGATGATAAAAGCCGGCGTGGCCACGCTTGAGGACTGCGCGTTTCAAGTTTTCACCAGTGTGGTAAGTCGAGGGGGATCAGAGCGCGGTATTCTAGATGCCGGCTCAAAGACATTGACCTCGGACAGCGGGGGATTGGACGGATTTGGGTTGATCCTTGAGCACCCCAAAGCGCGCATCCATAAATTTGCCGAAGAACACGGGTTTCTCGATCTTTCAAAATGCGCCCATAAGCCCGCAATTGGCGATATCGTAAGGGTCATCCCCAACCATGTCTGCGTGGCGGTCAATATGGTCGATCAATTGGTGGCAGTGCGCAACGGCAAAATAGCAGACGTAATCCCCGTTGCCGCACGCGGGATGCTGGTCTAACTTAGCCCCCTCCTACACGAGCAAGTAAAAGCAAGGTTGAAATAGAGGTCAGTGATTTCATTTTGAAAGTTCAATCCATTGTCAGAACGATATGTAAATTGACTTGAAAAACCGAACGGACCGCTCAAGTATATTTTCGTAATTCACATGGGAAGGAACCAAACCAAACCGCCCTGAGATTAGAGCGTTTCCTGCTCATCTTGAATCGTTGGGGGATTCCCACGGGTGCGATTTTGTGATTCCCTCGTGACCAGGAGGATCGCTTTATGCCCGCACCGTTGTCACCGGATATTCGCAATCGTTTTCAGGTTCTGCACCGAGAGGGGCTCTCGGCGCGGGAGATCGGTCGCCGACTGCTGATATCTGCTGCAACGGCGGTTCGGTTTGCAGACCGCCTGCGGCGGACCGGAGACCTTGCTCCAGCGGTAAACTCACGACGTCAGGGCCACGGGCGGCTTGTGCCCTACGAGGGTTTCTTTGCAGAACTGGTGGAGCAAGATCCCGACATCACACTGAAGGAGCTGCAGGCCGCCCTTTTGGAAGCCCATGGTGTGCAAGCATCTCTGTCAGGCATTGATGTCGTGTTGCGGCGACTTGACCTCACGTACAAAAAAAGAGCCTCATCGCGGATGAGCGGCGCAAACCCCATGTAAAGAGGGCTCGGCACCACTGGTTCCGCTGGACGTTACCAGCCATCGCGCAAGCCCCACACCGCGTGGTCTTCATTGACGAAACCAGCGTAAAAACCAACATGACACGGCTGCGTGGGAGGTCAAAATGCGGCACCCGGCTCAATGCTTCTGCTCCCTTCGGTGCCTGGGGAACCCAGACCTTCATCGCAGGCCTGACCCATGATCAGTTGATCGCGCCCTGGGTCATCAAGGGCGCAATGAACGGGGAGGCGTTTGCAGCGTATATCCGGGAGGTCTTGGTGCCCGAGATCGAACCGGGAACTGTCGTGATCTGCGACAATCTCGCGACGCACAAAAACGGTGAAGCCGCCGCCGCATTGCGGGCCCATGGGTGCTGGTTCCTGTATCTGCCGCCCTACAGTCCCGACTTGAACCCCATCGAAATGGCCTTCTCAAAGCTGAAGGCCCATCTGCGAAAGGTCGGCGCGAGAACCTTCACAGACCTCTTTGCCGCCATCGGCGATATCTGTGACCTGTTCACCCCAGACCAATGCTGGAACTTCCTCTCAAACGCAGGCTATGCACCAACATGAAATGGAAATGTTCTAATTTTTTGTGTGCAATAGTCCTCCCCGGAGGTATGTTCCATCGCATCATATGCTCGATATCGCTTAAATTTGATTTCTTTCTATCAATTACCCCCGCCTGAGACCGGACTGTACAACTTCCCTCGAATTACGATCAAATAAATCCAGCCACCGGGCCAGTAGCGTGACGCCAGTACATTATAGGCACAGCGAATTTGCTCATTAATGCCACGCCCCAATGCCACCTCGAGCGCCGAGGTCCAGTCGCGCCACTGGATACCTTGCTCATAATGGACGCAAGCTGCGCCGGTTTCGCAGACCAGATTGTAACTCAAGCCGGCATTTGTCTCATAGCCAGACGGTGTCAGCGCACACATGGTCCCATCGATAATAATAACATGGTTGCGCGGCATGCGCGCCGGGCCCCCATCGGGCTTTGGAGTTTTCTTGTACCGGCCAAGCCAGCGCTGGAAAATTTCATTCAGCCGCGATCGCATTGTGGTTTAGCATCTCCCATACGCGCTGAGGAGTGAACGGCATATCGGCCTGACGCACACCGTGATCCCAAAGGGCGTCTTGGACGGCATTGGCCACAGCAGCAAGCGCGCCCACGGTGCCTGCCTCGCCACAGCCTTTCATACCCATCGCATTTGCCGTCGACGGCACCGCTTCAGTATCAAAGCGCACCAGAGGGATATTATCGGCGCGCGGCATTGCATAATCCATAAAACTACCGGTCAGCAACTGACCCCTGTCGTCATACACCACATGCTCGGTAATTGCCTGACCGATGCCTTGGGCGACGCCACCATGCACCTGGCCTTCAGCCAGCATTGGATTGATCAGATTGCCAAAATCATCCACCACGCTGTAGCGCTCAACCGTCACAACTCCGGTATCGGGGTCGATCTCGACCTCGGCGACATGACCGCCGTTGGGATAGGATCGCGCCGGCAGCGTCGCCCGGGCCTGATGGCGCAAAAGATCAAGGCGGCCATCTTGTCGCGCCATCGCGGCGGCCTCAAGAAAGCTTGGCGTCAGGTTAGACCCCGCAGCGCGGAAAGTTTCGTCGTCAAAGCTGACTTGATCTTCGGCCACACCCATTTTATCGGCCACATAAGGCGTAAAAGCTGCGATCATTTTCGCCACTGTGGCCAGGGTCGCATTGTTTTGAACTGTCACCGAACGCGATCCCCCGGTGCCACCACCTGTGGCAATCAGATCGCTGTCGCCCTGCACCACGCCAATCCGGTCTGCTGGAACCCCGGTCTGATCCGCCAGAAACTGGGCATAAACAGTTTCATGGCCCTGACCATTGGATTGTGTTCCGACAAAAATTGTCACCGTCGCATCCTCATTAAATCTTATATCCGCGCTTTCTTCAGGATCGCCGAGAATACTTTCAATATAGTAACACAATCCCTGCCCACGCAACTTACCTGCCGCAGCACTAAGCGCTCTGCGTTGCCTAAAACCGGCTTTATCCGAGGTCTGTTCAACACGGCTCAACAGCCTGTGAAAATCGCCAACGTCATAAGTTTCGCCGCTGACCGTAGTGTAGGGAAACGCCGCTGAGGGGATAAAATTGCGCCGCCGCAATTCCCATGGGTCCACGCCCAAGTCTCGGGCAGCACGGTCGACCAAACGCTCAAGCACATAAATCGCCTCAGGTCGCCCAGCGCCGCGATAGGCATCCACCTGCGTGGTGTTGGTATAAAACCCCTCAACCCGCAGCCAGGCCGCAGGAATATCATACACCCCGGTGAGCACCTTGGAAAACAACTCAGTTTGGATCGGCTGAGCATATTGCGAGTTATATGCCCCCATGTTGCACAGGCTGTGCACCCGATAGCCGGTCATCTTATAGTTGCTGTCAAAGGCCAGTTCGGCAGTCGAAACCAGATCGCGACCTGCATTGTCACTGAGCATCGCCTCGCTGCGATCCGACATCCAGCGCACCGGCCGGCCAAGCTGTATCGCGGCGTGAGCCACGACATAATATTCTGGATAGCTCATGGCCTTCATCCCGAACCCCCCACCCACATCGGGGTTGGTCACCCGCACCTGCTCGGGGGTGAGGCCCAGCATGTCAACAAGGCGGTTTTTTTGATTCCAAACCCCCTGCCCGTTGACAGATAAATGCAGACGGTTGCCATCCCATTCAGCAAAGCACCCGCGTGGCTCAAGCGCATTGACGATTACTCGATTGTCGTCGATGCGCAAACGCACCCGGTGCGCCGCCTTGTCAAACGCCGCCTCAGTGGCGTCTTTGGTGCCAAAGCCCCAATCAAAAGCCCGGTTCTCAGGTGCCTCATTGTGCAGCGGCTCGCCACCCGCCTGAAGGCTGAGGGGCACCGGCAATTCATCATAATCCACCATAATTTGTTCGGCGGCATCGCGCGCCAATTCGAGACTTTCGGCAATCACCACCGCCACCGCCTCCCCCGCAAAGCGCACGCGATCTTGCGCCAGTAGAGGCCGCATCGGCGCCGCTCCTTGACTGCCATCCAAATTGGGAACCGTGCTGGCCGTCATATCCAGCGCCACGCCTGCCGCGTGAAGGTCAGCAGCGGTTATCACCATGTGCACCCCGTCGCACGCGCAGGCCTCGGCCAGATCAAGCGCAACGATCCGCGCGTGCGCGACCGGGGCGCGCAACACATAGGCCACCAATGCGCTCGCGGGTGAAATATCGTCAACATAGGCGCCGTGCCCCGTGAGAAAGCGCACATCCTCTGACCGAATGACCGATTGGCTCTTGCCGAATTTTTCCAAAACCATCCCCTGCATTGTGTTAAGTCACATCTAGCAGGACCCTCGCATCTGTCCAGATAGGATGTCGCAAACGGCCATAAAGCTGAAAGATAGATCGATGACAAACCGCCCGAATTTCTGAATGAACAGCTAGGATCTGTGCCAAAAGACACCCAGATTAAAAATCGGTGACCACAACAATCTCACCCCCGCCATAGCCATTAAAGGCAGTCGCAAGACTGAGAGAATATGCCCCTATTTCCGAAAACAGCAGATAATCGCCCTCTTGTATCGATTTTGGCAGATGGAGTGGCGACGGCAGCTTGTCGATACTATCACAAGTCGGGCCAAACACCGTGTAGGCGGCCGAAGGGCCGGCCAGTTTGCTGCCCGCGCGCCACGCTTGATAGCGCTGGGACACACCCAGATCGCGAAACTCGGATAAGAGACCATAAACGCCATCGTTCAAAAACACGGTTCGCAGGCCGCGCAAGGCCTTGATCTGGGTGGCCAGCGTAAAGGCAGAGGCCACCATGGCCCGTCCGGGTTCACAGACAAGCGCCGGTGATTTTTCGCCAAACAACGCTTTGACGCAATCGCTTATCTGGGTAAAGACGCGCTCCAGATCTGGCGCCTGACGGTCGCGCCAAACCGCAAAACCACCGCCCACATTCACCCTTTCAAGGTCAACTTCAGCCCGCTGTGACACCGCATGAGCCACCTCGATATACCGCACCCATGCCGCTGGATCGGTACATTGTGTGCCCGGATGAAAGGTCAGTGACGGGGTCAGACCGCGCTGTTTGACACGGCGCAAAAGCGCGACCACCTGTTCTGGACCAGCGCCGAATTTTTCGCCAAAATCATAGGCAGCGCCTGCAACCGGAATATGCAATCGCACTGCGATTTCGGTACCTGCTGGCAGCGCCCCTAATTTGTCCAACTCGGTCTGACTGTCCACCGCCCACGACTGCACCCCAAAACGTTTCGCTTCAGCAATCTCGACCAGAGATCGCACCGGGTTATGATAATGCAGGACCGCACTGGGCAGCGCTGCACGCACGGTTTGCATTTCAGCTGGCGAGGCCACATCAAAGGTGGTCAGCCCAGCCGAGGCAAGATTATCAAGCACCAGAGAACTGGCATTGGCTTTGACGGCATAAGTTACAAGACCGTCAAAACCCAACAAAAAGCGCCGGTAACTTTCATGCAGAACTTTTGGGGAAAAATACAACACCGGCCGGTCAGAATAGCTTTGCCAAAGATGCGCATGCAGCGAAGAGCTAATGGGAAGAGAGGAGTACATTCAACAGCCTTTTGGAACGTTAGCGTTATTGTAGCCTCCAGTATACGATGGTTTTTGGTTGATATCACCGGCCAGATAATCCATTGTGATCGAAAGTATAGGCAAACTGACAACACTAACATGCAATTAGACGAAATTGATCAAGCGCTGATCGGGGCGTTAAGGACAAATGCACGGACGTCAGTTGCCCGTTTGGGCAAGCAGCTTGGCATTGCGCGCACCACGGTTCAGGCGCGTATTGACCGGCTGGAGGCCCGAGGTGTCATTGCGGGATATACCCTGCGTCTGGGTGCTGCAGGGCGCCCAGCCCTGCGCGCCACGGCATTGGTCGCAATAGAGCCCCGCGCCGCGGCAGAGGTGCTGATGCGGTTAAAATCGCTCAGCAATGTAGTGGCCGTCCATACCACGTCGGGACGGTTTGACCTGCTGGTCCAGATCACCGCAGCCAGCACCGAGGAATTGGATTTAACGCTGGATTATATCGGTGAGGCCAAAGGCGTGAAAAGTTCTGAAAGCCTGATCCATCTCACCACCAAAATCAGCCGTGAAGCTTGAGCGCTTCACCGATGCCAGACACTTTGATTGGCGCAATCAAGCCATGACCCGCTTCAACACAAACCCACTGGCATGCGACGTAAAAAATAGCCACCGTGGTCTCTTGGGGCAGCACCGCGCCCAGATTACCAGCCTCAGCGCAACCGCTGCTCGGTTATCACATCAAAAAACAGTGCTTTTTTGTCCTCAAAACTGACGGAAACCTCGGTCCCCACGGGCAAGATTTCCTCAGCCCGCGTCTCGACCACCAACCGCTCCCCGGTCGGTGTTGACAGATACAGATAACAGACGCCACCCAGATGTTCACAAATTTCTACGGTCAATCCCGTGTCAGGGGTGGCCGCAGTACTGACACCAGTGTTGGCCGTCAAAATTTGGGGTCGCAAGCCAACCACAACAGGCAGGCCATCGTCTTGAGCTAGCGCAAACGGTGCCTCAATGGTCAGATCATTCAAGGCCGTAATCCGCACCCGTCCCTGTTCAACAACACCGTTCAGGAAATTCATTGCAGGCGACCCGATAAAGCCTGCCACAAATTTATTGGCAGGATCATTATACAAATCAACCGGCCGGCCAGACTGTTCAATCACCCCCGCACGCAGCACAACTATTTTATCAGCCAGCGTCATCGCCTCGACCTGATCATGGGTGACATAGACCATCGTAGCGCCAATCTCTTTGTGCAGGCGCGCAATCTCAACCCGCATATCAACGCGCAATTCAGCATCGAGATTTGACAATGGCTCATCAAATAAGAACACTTCGGGACCGCGGACAATCGCCCGCCCGATGGCCACCCGCTGCCGCTGGCCACCAGACAGAGCCTTGGGTTTGCGTTGCAAATAATCATCCAGCTGTAATATCCGGCTGGCCTCGGTCACTTTGGCGTTGATTTCGGCCTTGGGAACCCGGTTCATTTTCAGACCAAAGCCCATATTTTCAGCCACCGTCATATGTGGATAAAGCGCATAGGTCTGAAACACCATAGCCACGCCCCGGTCAACCGGATCGGCATGGGTGACGTCCCGCGCACCAATGCAAATCTGACCTTTGGTGGTCTCCTCGAGGCCTGCAATCATCCGCAGCAGCGTCGACTTACCGCAACCAGAAGGCCCGACAAAAACACAAAACTCGCCATCTTCCACGGTGAGGTTTACGCCATGGATCACCTCGGTCTCTCCGTAGGTCTTCACCAAATCGGTTAACTCTATAACTGACATTGATCCTCGCTCTCTGTCGGTTGCTACGGGAATGGGAATTGCCAATGTTCCGCAGCGCTTGAAATTTCCTGGGCTTGTTCATGCAAAATGGGTACAAATTTATGCAGATCGGCAAGGGCGGCGCGCTGTGTCGAAGAGGTCAGCGACAAGCCGCCAATGGGTCGTCCTTTGTGCGAAAGGATTGGCACAGCGACGCAGATAATACCGGTCTCGTGTTCTTCGCGATCAAAGGCCATGCCCTGTTCTCGAATGATCGCCAGCTCATCGCTCAGAGCAGAGGCATTGGTGATCGTGTGGTGCGTATGGGCAAAATAACCCTGTTGCTGAATGGCCATTCTGCGCTG
>ENA-OREB01001800-OREB01001800.1-marine-metagenome-genome-assembly--contig:-NODE-1800-length-10382-cov-2.273654_pt1 | contig 10382 bp, 8 predicted proteins | sample MGYA00248625_ERZ508552 | MGnify/ENA primary metagenome ERZ508552 (study PRJEB26219, sample SAMN06267888) | marine metagenome | isolation source: Monterey Bay, California, USA | place: USA:Monterey Bay...
AATAAAATTCTGATATCGAACTATATTACTAAAACTTTTTCCTCCAACTCCAGAAAAAGACTCATATTGAGTAGGCACCAAATATGGAGTCTCTTCATCAAAAGCAGACAATAAATACAATCGAGATTTTTTTCCTTGATTTAATATTTTACCAGCAAAAGATGGATTGTTAATAGCTCTAGAATTAAAAACATCAAGACTATAGTCCATAGCATCTATACCTTTATTAAAAAAAGGCCTTTTTTCAGGATAATTTATTGCAGTTGGTGAATTTATATCAATTTTTGTTGCATCTGCTTCAACCTGAGAAAAATCAGGATTTATTGTAGCTTCTAGGGATAGGTTTTTATTTAATTCTATGTTAGCACCTATTCCGTATTCTAAATTTGGAGTGTCATAATTTATACGATCATAAAATTTAGTCCTCTCTCCAGATAAGTTTGAGCTCATATATGGCAGTAGATCAAATTTCTTGTCTATTTTGATATCATTCATAACAATTGTATGATCTAGCTGACAAAGCTTACAGGTATTATCTCTATCTTGCTTACTACTATATACTCTAGCTCTTGTGCCTTGATTCTTAATATCCCTATAATAAGTACTTAAGTTAATTTTCCATCTTTGATCTTTGCCATTTGGAAAAGAAATTTCTGAAAACGGTATTATATATTCAACCTCATAGCCAAAATCAGTATATCTTCCTAGAGATTTAAAATCAAAGTTTGCATCAAGAGACCATCCAGAATTCTCACCTGAATATCCTGTTGCTTCAACTCTGACACCATCAGCTTGACTTCCATATAAATTAGAGGTTAGTCCAATATTGTTTCTTGCATCTCCATATGTGTCAAAATGAATATTTGCAAAATCATCCTCAAACAAAGATCTATTGTCTCGGGGGTGAATCGATGCAATAACCTCGTCCCTATATGCTTTGAATCCTACATACAAAAATGTATCCGTATAAATTAAATATCCTACAGTTTTATATGAAGGGCTAACATTATAGCCTGGATAATGCTCATAGATAATTTCTAATTCAACTGAATTTTCTAGCTCTTGATCAGAAAGAATTCCATCTAAAACAAATTTAGATTCATCAGCCTTATTAAGATTCAAAATGTTTTCTTGAGAGAACGAGTAAGAACAAAGGAATATAAAAACAAGGGGCTTAATATTCATAATAGTTTATTAATGATTAATTTAATTAAACAAGTTTACTTTTTCTTGAACAATTCTTTTACTTGATTTGAAAACCTAATCCAAAAAGCAAATATTAGTCCAAAAATTCCGGTAATCCAATAAATTACAAATAATAATTTGTAAAAGTCTTTTTTATCTGATTCCCTTACTTTTTTCTTGAATTCTTTATAGCTCAGATTTTTCATCTAAGTAATTTAAATTGAATTTAATTAAAATTTAAAATTTAACCTAAATCTAACAGTGTTTGATGTATCCCATCCAACTCTATATGTAAAGTCCTTATATGGAAAGTCGAGAACAATTGCTGCATTGTCGTTTAATTTATACCAAAACTCTTTTTGGACTACTAGCTTAAATTTTGAAAATTGATATGCTAAAGCTGGTTCTAGACTAAATTGGTCTTCCTCTACCTTATAGTGAAGCGGTATGGATAAAGATAAGTTGGAAGAATCATTAAAAAAACTACGCTTATAAGTAATCCTGTTTTCTAATTTATCACTCCTGTGTCTTAAAATTATTCCTTGATAAGATAAATACAGATATGATTTCCCATTAGTTCTCATTTCATAGCCAATAGATGATAACGATTTGTCCTGTATTGATTCATTAGTTTGAGAGTAAGCAATCGATATTGATAAAAGAAAAACAAGTGCGAGTTTTTTCATTTTTTTTGTTTACAAAATTAGCGACAACAGATTAATTAAATTTTAAACTAATGTTAAGATTTAGTTATCGGAATTATGTATTATATTTTGATAGTTTCATCACTGCATCAACCAGAGAATCAAGTTCTTCAGTTGTAGTAAAGACATTAGGACTAATTCTGCATCCCCTTACATTTGCTCCGTCAATGGCAACAGTAAAAATTTTATATTCATCAAATAAAAGTTGGGCCATCTTACCAGGAGTCATATTTGTTAGGCCAACATTCCCTATTCCACAGCTTCTTTGAATATCTTCAGGAGTATTAACTAAAATATTTTTCTCTCCTCTTAATTTATCTGACCAATACCTTTGTAAGAATCTTAACCTTTCTTCCTTCTTCTTGACACCAATCCAATTGATATATTCAATTGCATTGGATATAGCAATATCTGTATGAACAGGATGTGTCCCAGTATGATTTAGTCTTTTTATATCATTTAAATTTTGTGAACCACTTGCAAAAAATGGCCAGATCTTACTAATATTTTTTTTGTTTACATACAATATTCCTGCTCCTAAAGGTGTAGAAAGCCATTTATGTAAACTTGTGGCATAATAGTCACATCCTAGGTCATCAATATTAAAATCAAAATGTGCAAAAGTGTGTGCGCCATCAACGATGACAGGAATATTATATTTTTTAGCCATCCTAACAACCTTCTTGACAGGGAGTATTTGGCCAGTAATATTTATCATATGACACATTAAAATCATTTTTGTTTTTGGAGTAATATTTTTTTCAAATAATCTTACAATCTCATTTTCATTTTCTGCAGGAATAGGAATTTTAAACTGTTTCATCACTATTCCATCACGACATTCTCTTTGTTTAAATGTTGCGATCATTCTTCCATAATCTTGAGTGGTTGTTAAAACTTCGTCTCCTGCTTTAAGGTCAATCCCATTTTGACAGATTTGAAGTCCTTCGGAAGCATTTCTAGTTATGGCGATTTCTTCAGGGTCGCAATTAAAAAACCTAGCCATTCTTCTTCTTACTGTTTCTTTTTGTGGCTCAAGAATACGCCACATTGAATAAGCAGGAGATGTATTAGAAAAATCTAAATGTCGTTTTAATGCATTCATAACTACAGTAGGAGAAGGGCTTACTCCTCCATTATTTAAATTAATTAAACCTCGATCTGCAGTGTACCCTTGTTGTATTTCTCGCCAGTAAGACTCATCACGTGCAACATCTTTTGGGTTTCCTACTGCAGTTTTAATTTTTGTTATCGCCTTGGCCATTAGAGTTGGATTAGAAATTGCAACTGTTGCTAATGCAGCGGGTTTAGCAAGTGATCCTAAAAACTCTCTTCTGTCAAGATTACCCATAACTCCTCCATATATTGTAAAAAACGTACTTTAAAATACCTTATGTGTTTCAATTTGTCAATTAAGAGCATTAAGAATATTAATTTTCATAGTTACTGTATATGTAAGTTCTATATACTATGAGTACTAAAAAGTAGGAGAGGATATGATAAAAAAATTAATAATAATGTTACCTATCATTGTTTTAGCGATGCAACAAAAAGCAGATGAAGACTCAATTCGATTTATTTTTGAACCCGATTCATTGTTATTGCATGTAGGCGAATCAGCTGAGATTACAATTAAAATGGTAACTAGTAATGGTAAATTAACGGGAACTCCATTTTTAATTTATGGTCAACCAAGAAGATCATTAGAAACCTACCCTCGTATTAGTGATTCAACTGGCTTTGCCAAAGTAAAAGTTAAACCCTATAAACCCGGATCTTTAAAGCTACGAACAAGAAGTATATCCATAAAACGTGAAGATAGAACCTATGGAGAATTAAAAATTAGTGTGCCAAAACCTAAGCTGAAAAAAATTGTATTTAAGATCTCAAATGATAATATTTATGAAGGAACAACTATTAGATTAGAGCCGGTTGTATATGATGAAGCAAATTTAATTAGAGATGATGTATCTGTATTGCTTTCATCTTCCAATTCAAAAGTTGCTAATATTGATGGGATTGGAACTTTAACCACTTTAAAGGCAGGAAAAACAACAATTTCTGCAACCGTAGACTCCTTGTTTACATCTATTGATTTAAAAGTAATTAAGAATCCTGTAAGGTCATTATCGCTTTATTCAGATCAAGATAAAATAAGAACGGGTGATGTTCTTACTTTTAAAGCAGTCGCCTATGATCGTAGAAATAAGGTTGTAGAAAACGCGCCTATTCAATTTTCATATAATGGTAAAGCTGAATATGGTATTGGATTACCTGCTTCAGCGCAAATAATGTCTGATGGTCGTTTTGTTGCTGAAACCAAAGGTATATATTCTATTAAAGCTTCATCTAATGGATATAATGCCCAAAAGACAATTAAAGTTGGTCCTCGAAATGTTGCAAAAGAAGTTGAGTTAATTGGACATGGTTTAATTTCAAATGTCTATACATCTGACCTTTGGATATGGCCAGGAATAGGAGAGCATGAAGGTAAGGATTTTGCAGTAACAGGTACATGGGGAGCAAATGGTGAAGCGTACTTTTGGGATATAAGTGACCCTTCAAATATGAAAATTATTGATACTGTTACTGTAGATGCTCGTACAGTAAATGATGTAAAAATTTCAGAAGATGGAAGAGTAGGCGTGATAAGTAGAGAGGGGGCCTCTAATAGAAAAAATGGATTTGTAATATTAGATGTTTCAGATCCGTATAATGTAGAGATTTTATCTACATTTAATGATGATATGACGGGTGGGGTACATAATACATTCATATACGAAGATCATGTTTTTGCTGTAAACAATGGAAGAAAATATGATATTATTAATATTCAAGATCCTAAGAATCCCTTTCGTGTTGGTGTTTATGAATTAACTACACCGGGTCACAGTATTCATGATGTTTGGGTAGAAGATGGTATAGCCTATTCTTCTAATTGGGCTGATGGAGTTCATGCTGTTGATGTTGGAGGTTTAAAATTCAATGAAAAAAACCAGAAAAAAATAAAATTCAACCCACTTTTATTAAAAGCTGGTCAAGGTAGTCCCTCGAATCCAGTCCATTTGGCTGACATGGTAGATCCAAATGGACATAATCATGCTGCCTTTCCTTTTAAAAGTCAGTCATCTGATAAATTTTATATTGTTGCAGGAGATGAATGGTTTCCATGGAGGTACCCAAATAAACCAAGACCATATCAACCACGAGGAGGGTTTCATTTTTTAGATTTCACTGATACAAATAATCCAAAAGAAGAAGCAATCTACACGATAACTGAAGCTGGTTCTCATAATCATTGGATAAAAGGTGACACTCTTTATGCTGCGTATTACAATGGAGGATTAAGAATAGTCGATATATCTGGAGAATTACTAGGCGACTTATACAAACAGGGGCGAGAGATAGCATTTTTTCAAACAGGGCATCCTGATGGACATATTAAAAACTCTCCAAATGTTTGGGGAACAATACCATATAAGGGCTATATATTTTTCTCAGATATGTACAGTGGACTATATTGTGTCAAGCTAGTTGAAAAAAATAAAGAAAGCACTCCATAATAATCTAATAAGCAAAATTTCGAACTAAAATTATGCTACCTAAAGTAACACTTTAAGCTTTGCAATAAAAATAATTGAAAAATTCAAAGATTCTCTATTGCCTTCCATTTTTTTATGCCGTTATATTAGGGTGCTTCTTTTGATAGGATTCGTTTGGAATACTATTTTAAGAGGTTGGCAAATGAAAAAGTGATAGGGCTCTGGGTTGGCGTTCAGGGCCTTATAATTAAGAAATTAGCCGCAGCATTTTCAGAAAAATTGGAAATTCTGCGGCATTTCTATTTTATTATGTCAACTATATATTAGTTTTTTGATAATGGGGGCGATCGGTTTCGACGGGATATGCGTCGTGTTAAATTGCATGCCGAGGTCCAGGATCTCGTTAATCACCTGGAAAAACCATAAATGCCGATAACGGCTATATGGCCGCTGCTTAATTAATTAAGTAAGTTGGTCCGTCCTGAAAGTGGTGCGTCTATGGCTACTTTTAAGGGCGTCAAATACATAGACTGGTTCTAATTTATGTCTGAGATATTAGGATAAGAATTAATCAGACTTTGCTTGTAATGGCCACGTCAACAGGGCAGTTATAAGTGAGCTTAAACTGATTGACTAAGCATGTAGGTATTTTTCGGGATTCTATTTCGGACGGGAGTTCAATTCTCCCCGCCTCCACATTATTATAAACGTGTTATAATTGTTTCAACGCCATTAATTACAAATTGAACAGCAATAACCATAAGTATAAGACCCATAATTCTTTGAATGACACGCATTCCTGTAACACCAATCTTTTTACCCACCTGATCACCTGCTCGTAGAATAAAATAAAATATAATCATTGTAATTAGTACAGCTAATAAAAGTGTTCCAAGACTGATTGTAGATGGAGCTTTCCCAGATAAAAGCATTACTCCTGTGATAGCTCCAGGTCCAGCTATTAATGGTATTCCAATAGGACTAATCGCAATTTCATCAGATTCTTTAAATTCTTCAATTTCAGTATCAGTTGACCTTGAACGACCGACTTGAGCCTCGAGCATTCTTAAACCACTTCTAAAAAATAAAATTCCACCCATTATTTGAAATGCTTCTAATGTAATTCCATATAAATTAAATATAATAGATCCTAAAAGAGTAAAAACAAGTAAAGTTATAGTACCTGTAGCAATTCCTTTCTTAGCAATTTTAACCTTTTCTTTTTTGGAAAACCTTTCTGTCATAACAATAAAAATGGGCGCTATTCCTAAAGGATTTATAAGTGTTAATAACGTTGAGAGGCAAAGAATTAAAAATTGAAATTCAACATCTAAGAAGTATTGCATCACATTCTTTCAGGCGCTGTAATGCCTAATATAGTTAATCCATTACGTAAAACAATTTTAACAGCTTGAATAAGAGCAATTCTAGATCTAGTTAAATCTTTGTCTTGGGTAATTACCCTGCAATCAGAATAAAACCGATGGAAATTATTAGCTGTATCATACAAATAAGTTGCTATTGTTTGAGGTTCTAGAGCAGTACGAGAATTTTCAATTACCTGTGGAAATTGTTCAAGCTTTTTTAATAATCGTAGTTCAGATTGATGCGTAAGCAACGATAAATCATAATTATTTAACTTTGGGTTGTCAAGGGCTTCGTAGCGCTTAATTATATTACAAATACGTGCATGTGCATACTGTAAATAAAAAACAGGGTTTTTCTCTGATTGATCTGTTGCAAGATCTAAATCAAAATTCAAATGTGTATTCATACCGCGCATCACAAAAAAATATCGTAGAACATCTGGATTTACTTCTTTAACTAGCTCATCCATAGTAACAAAATTTGCTTTACGTGTTGACATCTTTACTTTTTCACCTGAACGTAATAACGTTACAAATTGATATAAAAGAACATGAATATGATCAGTTTTCATTCCAAGTGCATCAAGCGCAATTAATACATCAGGATATGTATCTGCATGATCTGCTCCAAAAATATCAATTATTAGATTATATCCACGATTTATTTTATCTTGGTGGTATACGGTATCTGGAACTCGATAGGTTGGCTCGCCACTACTTTTTATATATACACGATCTTGTTCTTTGCCTAAAGAAGTTGAACGAAACCAGGTTGCGCCATCTTTTTCGTAAATGAGATCTTTTGATTTCATTTTATTTAAAAATTTGTCAATTTGTCCATTATCATAAAAAGACTTTTCATTTGAAAATTTGTCAAATTTTATTCCAATATTCAGTAAACTATTTTTTATATTTAAAAAAATAGTTTTTTCAGCAAAATCTTTGAATATAGGATCCTTTGTATTTAAAGATTTACCATGCTCTTTAATAATTAACTTTGCAATATCTATAATATATAAGCCTTCATACCCACCTTCAGGAAAATCAGATTCTTTACCAATTAATTCTCTATATCTAAATTCAACAGACTCGCCAAGTATGCGCATTTGTCTACCAGCATCATTAAAATAATATTCTCGTGTAACTTCATACCCATTCCACTCTAAAATATTTGCAACACTATCACCTAAAACTGCATTCCTACCATGGCCAACAGTAAGTGGGCCAGTAGGATTTGCACTCACAAATTCAACATTAGCTTTTTGACCTTTACCATAAAGATTATTACCATAACTCTCATTAGAAAGAATATCCTCAAGAATTTGATAATAGTATGCAACCCCTATTGTAAAATTTATAAAACCTGGGTTTGTAACTGTAATTTTATCTATTATACCATCAGAATGATCTATAACATTACTAATTTTTTCACCAATTTTCATTGGATTCATCTTTAGTTCTTTACTTAAAATAAGTGGAAGGTTTGTAGAAATATCTCCAAAGTCAGGATTCTTAGGAGGTGAAAGTTTAATCTCTTTCTCTGGATACTCCAGAGTTGAAAGAGCGTTAATCAGAGTTTGATTTAATAGAGATAAAATCTTCATCATTATATTCTATTATTGGTGCATCAGCCCAAAGTTTTTCAATATTATAATAGTTTCGCTCAGTTGTTTTAAAAATATGAACAATAACATCGATGTAATCAAGTAACACCCAATTTAATTGTTCGTAACCTTCAATTCGAATAGGTTTATGATCAGTGCTTTTTCTAATAGTATCTGCAATTGCTTTAACTTGAATATCTGTATCTGCTGAGCATATTACAAATTGATCGGTAAAACTTGTAAGGTTCATAACATTAATACTGATTACGTTTTCAGCTTTTTTATCCAAAGCAAAATTAGAAATTTGAGCAGCTAGATCACTTGAAGTGATAGCTTTAGGAGGATTAGAAGGTGACAAATTAATTAGTTATTTAAATAGGCTTGAATGGATGAAATAGATCGAAAATCTTTTCCAATAACTAATGTTATATCGACATCTAGATTAGGGTCAGCAGCTGTAATCACTTGACTTGAATTATTTATATCAAAACCAAGAGCTTCAGCTACATGTTTCATCCCAAAAATATTTTCATTTCGTTGAATAAGCATAGTTTTCTCATAATCAAAATGATCTGCATTCTCAGACCTCACTACATCTACACGAATATTTCGTAATAAATCTGAAAATTTTGCAGCGAGGCCAGGCTCACCACAACCATTTAAAATTTCAATTTGTATATCCATCACTGGATTAGCTTTATAAATTTCTGTTGCTAACTTTGGTGCATCACTCATTGTTGGAAATGTCACTTCAATTGGTACGCCCGATTGCGTCTGTCGATTTGAAAATGAAAAAATAAATGCAACAAGCAACAAAGAGAGTATCGCTATAGCTGAGTTAACTAAGCCCATTTTTTGAGCTTTACCAGCTGGCGATTTTTTTCTACTAGAAGTAGAAAAAACTTTAAATTTTATTAGACTTTTTAACTTACCCACTAACGAATATTATAAAAGCTATTAAATGGTCTTCTGTAATTATTTTGTGGGTAATTATTCATAGATAATTTTAGAAATAAGTTTTTCATAGGCTTATAATTTAAACTAGCACCATAGTACAACTGCGCTCCATTTAATCCATTATTCGCGTAAGGATTCATTCCACCCATTGGAGAAGCTAAACTGAATTGAGTAGATAACAGAAGATTATCTTTCAACATATAATTCATTTGATTGGTATAAGCGCCCATTGTCATAGATTGATTACCTGCACTCATCATACTAATATCAAAACTATGATTTATATTAAGCCTATTAAAATCAAGGAGCGGAAGATTTCTTGCTTGTGATAAGCCCTGACTGTTAATAGGTATTGTTCTTTCTGGTAAAGAAGAACGAAGTTGGCCTGTGCTAATAGCGGACAGGACTAAAAGTATTGCGATTCTTTTAATAATTGATTTCATATACATACATAAAATACAAATAAAACATAGTAATTGTTCCAGCCAATTTTATTTTAAAATCTTTTATCAATAATAGCCCCACCCATACATTTATTATCAATGTAGAACACTACTGATTGTCCAGGTGTTATAGCAAACTGAGGCTCGTTAAATATAACTTTGCAATTATTTTTTGATAATTCAGTAATTCTACATGATTGATCATCTTGACGATATCGAATTTTAGCTGAAATATTTTCCAGTGAATTGGTAGGAGCTTCATTGATCCAATGAATTTGATCAGCTTCTAATCCATGATGAAAGAGAGAAGGGTGATCGTGGCCTTGAGCCACAATTAATATATTATTATCTAGGTCTTTATCAGCAACAAACCATGGGGCTTCTTTAAAACCATGTCCACCACCAATTCCAAGGCCTTTTCTCTGACCCATAGTATAGTACATTAGCCCATCATGCTCTCCACAAATCTTTCCATCTATAGTCTGTATAAGTCCGGGTTTCACAGGTATGTATTTTTTTAAAAATTCTTTAAAAAATTGCTGTTCACCTATAAAACAAACACCAGTACTATCTTTTTTTG
>ENA-OREB01001806-OREB01001806.1-marine-metagenome-genome-assembly--contig:-NODE-1806-length-10368-cov-3.927218_pt1 | contig 10368 bp, 9 predicted proteins | sample MGYA00248625_ERZ508552 | MGnify/ENA primary metagenome ERZ508552 (study PRJEB26219, sample SAMN06267888) | marine metagenome | isolation source: Monterey Bay, California, USA | place: USA:Monterey Bay...
GTATGATTTTCATTGACATTGAAAGCATCATAATCAGGAGAATCATATAATTTGATAGCTCCTAAATTATCTCCATCAGTTTTAGTTCCTAAAACATGAACATTAATGTAAGGGTTTAGGTTATTTACAAGTAATTCTGTAGCTGAAGAGCCAGAAAATCCATCACCATTCAAAATAATATAAACATCTGTTAGGTTTAAATTATTAATTACTGAATTATTTTGAAGCCTTGTTGGAAATTTTGTAACCACTGAATCTGGTTGATTGAGTTCAAACCAAGTTTGAGCTTTATTATTCCAAGTTTCTTTGATAAATACTTCATCAGTAAATTGACCCGTAATCATTGCAGCAATTTCCGTTACAGTTCTCGCATCAGAATAACTTCCTATAGCATATCTCAAATCAATTATCAATTCGTTTACAGATTGATTTTTAAACTCTAATATTGTGGCATTTATATCCTCTATATAATTGTCTGAAAAATCATTATTGTACAATAGATAGCCTATATTTTTTGCCCCAAGATTAAATACATTTTTTAATAAAATTGGTGAATATTGATGATTTTTTTTAACCAAATCTACTCGTAAATCATTTTTTTCTAAAAGTTCTCCATCAAAATTAGCCATAAGTAATTTCAGGGTGTCTTGCGGGTATTCTATCAAAAGAGCTTTGTAATTATCTTCTCGCAAATAAATAGTATCAGTTTGCTCATTTATAACAGCATAGAAAAAATCACCTCTTGATATATTATTCGTTGCTGCTTGTGAGTTTGGAAGAATATGAGAAACAACCCCTATAATAGTGTCCAGTATATTTAAATCTTTAAAAAGTCCAAATTCCATTCCATTAGTAAATGAAGTTCTTAACGGCTCAGGGGTATCGGCGATTTCATAGTTTTCTATTAATAATGTTCTTGAATCTGAATTCTTTTTCAATGTATTAAAAATTGCTCCTGGAGTGTCAAAACCAGTCAAATAACTCTCTAATTGTTGATTAGAGCTAAAGCGTCTATCTGATAGATCATCTATGTCCTCTTGATATAGATAATAAGCATTTAAGCCTTTCCAAATAAAATCTTGTACTTCAACAGATGGGTTTAATTCATTATCAGATTTATCACAACCTTGTAACCAAAGATTTACAAATAAAATTAAAATTAGAGGTTTCAGTATTATTTCTTTCATAACTTGTATTACAATAACAATAGAAACGCAATTTAAGTATAAATAGTATTTTTTTTGTCTATTGATGTAACAAATTATATTACACTTCGTCGAAGAGTTGAAGTTTTTTTTAAAAGTAAAGCTTAGAAATTATAAAATGAATGAATCTGACTTTTTGAAAGTAGTTTTACCCTTCAAAGGTAAGGTCTTTAGATTAGCAAAAAGATTGTTAGTTTCTCAAGATGAAGCTGAAGACGCTACTCAAGAGTTATTATTAAAGTTATGGAAAAACAAAGACAAGTTATCTGGCTACAGAAATACAGAAGCTTTTGCGATGACAATGACTAAAAATTACTGTTATGATCGGCTAAAATCCAAACAAGCTAGTAACTTAACATTAATTCATAGTAATTATAAGGAAAAAGAGACCAGTTTAGATAAAAAATTGGAATATATAGATAGTGTAGATAGAGTTCATTTACTTATTGATAATCTCCCAGATCAACAAAAATTGATAATTCAATTAAGAGATATTGAACAATATGATTTTAAAGAAATTTGTGAAATGGTAAATATGAAACCAACAGCCGTTAGAGTTTCATTGTCTAGAGCTAGAAAAACAATTAGAGAACAACTTATTAAACAGCATAGTTATGGAATTAACCAACATTGAAAAATTACTATTAAAATATGAAAATGCTGAGACAACATTAGAAGAGGAAAATATTCTAAGAACTTATTTCTCCTCAAATAAAGTTGCTCCACATTTAAAGGAATATCAACTAATTTTCAATTATTTTATAAGTAATACTGACGAAACGTACACCAAGAAAATTATTTTAAATACTAAAACTAAAAACAATAATTGGCGAATGGTAGCAGCTTCAGTACTACTATTGTTTGGTGCCTATTCAGGATTACATAAAATTAATCAGTACAATGAAAAAAAACAAGCAGCTGAAAATCTAGCTCAAATTACCAACGCATTAAAAATAGTTTCATCACATCTAAATAAGGGAAGTCAAGCATTAAAAAAACTTCATGTTTATGAAGATTCAGTAAATAAAATATTTAAAAATAATAAGTAATATCATCAATTAAATTTAACAACAATGAAAAAAATAATTCTTTTAATTGCTTTAGCAATTACATCAATAATAAGTTATGGACAATCTACTTTTGACAAATTAGAGGATATGGACGGAGTTATGTCTGTAGTCATAAGTAAAAATGCCTTTAAAATCTTATCAAAATTTAATTTTGAAAGTGAAAATGATGGTAATAAAATGACAGAAGTATTTAAAATGACGGAAAATTTAAATGAATTCAAAACCTTTTCCACAAAAATACCAGAGATAGCCACACAAATGGAGAGTATGGTGAAAAATGCTGTAAAAGTTCAAAAGCTAATTGAATTAATGAGACTCAAAGAAGGCAATTCTAAAGTTTGGATTTACGTAAAAAAAACCACGAATAAAGATCTTGTTAGTGAAGTTCTTATGCTAGTAAAAGGAATTGATAAGCGAACCAATGGAATGTCTGAAGCGTTGATAGTTTCATTAAGAGGAAGTATTGATATTAATAAGATGTCAACTTTAGCAGACACATTTACAAAAAATAACTAAATATGAAAAAAGTAGCCATCATTTTATCAGTTTTAGCCATTTTTGTTTCTTGTAACCAACAAAAAACAATACAAACATATATCGTTGAAAAGCAAGACAAACCTGGCTTCATGTCTGTAGATCTTCCCATGAGCTTAATCCAATTAAACACTGATAAAGCACCTCTAGATGTAAAAAAAACCTATGAAAGTATTAAAAAAGTTAACCTATTAGGACTTCCATATTTAAACAACGATGAAGCGTATGAAATTGAAAAAAAAACAATTTCATTAATCCTAAATGATTCACCTTTGTATAAGAAGTTAATGAAAATGGATATGAATGGAATGAGAGTAGCTATCTATTACAATGGAGTTGCTACCGATATCAATGAAGTTATTGTATTTGGTTATTCCAAAAAAACAGGAGTAGGGTTGGCAAGAGTTATAGGTGAAAATATGAATCCATCTAAAATTATAAAAATGATAGAATATCTTAAAATTGATTCTAGTAAGTTGGGTCTCCAGCAATTTAAGCAAGTTCTTGATACTATATAATAACACTATAAAAGTGATTTTCTAAACTACTTAATTATTATGTTTTGTTCTTTTAACTAGGGATTAACAACTACATTTTTATAATTTACTACTTTTGAATCCTATATAAATCATACATGAAGTTTAAAAAGTTATTATTTGTTGCCGTTTTATTCTTAGTATTTTCTTCTCTTTACTCTCAAAATCAAGATCCCTCCTCAATCTACAGAAAGGAGAGAGACAAAATTAACAATATTGTTCATACAAAACTTAGGGTTAATTTTAATTTTGAGAAAAAAGAATTAAATGGTGAAGAGTGGCTTACTCTAAAACCTCATTTTTACCCAACAAATAAAGTTGTTTTAGATGCCAAGGCAATGCTCATTCATGTTGTAAGTTTAGATGGTGAAAATCTTGACTTTACTTATGATGGCAAACATCTAATAATTGACCTTCAAAATGAATACACAAAAGAAGAAAGTTACACCTTATATATAAAATACACAGCTAGGCCAGAAAAAGTTAAGGAGAAAGGAAGTGTTGCTATCTCAGCAGCTAAGGGTTTGTATTTTATAAACCCAACAGGATCAGATGCAAATAAACCCACTCAAATCTGGACCCAGGGTGAAACAGAAGCAAGTAGTTGCTGGTTCCCAACCATAGATTCACCCAATCAAAAAACAAGTCAAGAAATTTACATAACAGTTCCCAATAGATTTAAAACACTTTCAAACGGATTACTAATTAGCAAAGAAGTAAAAGGAGCAAATAGAACAGATTATTGGAAATTTAATCAAAAACATGCGCCCTACTTATTTTTTATGGGAATAGGTGAATATGAGGTAATTGAAGATGTTTATAAAAACATTCCTGTAAACTACTATGTTGAAAAAAAATATGCATCCTTAGCTCGAGAAATTTTTGGACTCACACCAGAAATGATTGGTTTTTTTGAAAATAAACTTGGAGTAAGTTATCCTTGGAGTAAGTACAGTCAAATCGTTGCTAGAGACTATGTCAGCGGAGCAATGGAAAATACCACAGCTGTTATTCATGGAGAATCTGCGTATCAAATGAAAGGACAATTAATTGATGAAAATAGACAAGAGAATACAATTGCTCATGAAATATTTCATCATTGGTTTGGAAATTTAGTAACCACTGAGAGTTGGAGTAATTTAGCACTAAATGAATCATTTGCAAATTACAGTCAATACTTATGGAGAGAATATAAGTATGGTAAAACTGACGCCGATGCTCATCTTTTTGAAAACATTAAACCCTATCTAAGTGATGCCAGTAATCATGAAAAAAAACTTGTTAGGTATTATTATAATGATAAAGAAGATATGTTTGACCTGGTTAGCTATAATAAAGGTGGGGCAATACTTCACATGCTGCGAAAGTATCTAGGTGATAATGCATTCTTCTCAGGATTAAAAAAATATCTAAACACATATCAATACAAATCAGCAGAAGTTTCTCAGTTACGTTTAGCGTTGGAAGAAGTTAGCGGAAAGGACTTGCAATGGTTTTTCAATCAATGGTTCTTTGGATCAGGACATCCAAATATTCAAGTCTCTTATGATTATAATTCTCTTGAAAAAACAGTGACCGTTAATTTTGTTCAAACGCAAAATAATGCGTTTAAATTTCCTATGGCTATTGATATTTTTGAAAATGGAACAAAAACTAGACATCATGTTTTCGTAGATGGTAGAGACAGCTCTTTTAAGTTTATTTTTGAAAGCAAAAGCCCTAATTTAATTCAAGTTAATGCAGACGGTGTGTTATTGGCGGAGTTTTCCGAAAATAAGATTTTGAGTGATTATATATTTCAACTTAAAAATGCTGATAATTATCTACACAAAAGAGAAGCTTTATTAAAAGTTGCAGAGAAACAAGATCAAAAACAAGCCTTCAATGCCATTAATGAAGCTTTAAATGATGATTTTTATAAAATAAGAATACTAGCCCTAGAACAAATAAATCTAATTAATAAATGGTCAAAAAAATCTGCTATAAACACCATAAAACAATTAGCTACAAATGATCCTAAGACACTTGTTCAAGCCTCAGCTATTGAAACTTTAGGTAAATTAACAGATCCTGAATTAAGACCTGTTTTTTTAAAAGCTCTGAATAGTGAGTCTTTTAGCGTTGTAGGGAAGGCATTGGTTGCAATGTATTATGTAGATAAGGAATATGCTGTAAAAAAATCTAAACAATTACCTGTAGAGGTTAAAAATATTATAGCAACGCCATTAACTCGCATTTATATTGAAGAGAAAGATGACAGTGAAATGGCCTTTATCGCTAATAATGTTTTAGCTGGAATGTATTTAAATAATAATCCTAAGATTCAAGAAATCTATAAAAAGGCCTATGAACAAATAGCAATAAGTAATAATAGTGAAGCTATTAAAAACTTAGTGAATGATGTTGTTACAAAAGGGAATCAATACAAACTATATAATTTTGATCAGGTGGGTATAAGTCTATTAAGGCAAATGGTTCAAAAGCAAAAAAAGGTAAACCTTTCCAATAAATTCAAAAATATAGAAATTATAAGAACAGGTATTGCTAAGTTGATTCAATAGTTAACCTTTCCAGTATTCATCAAATGTACCATCAGTATAGAAAACAACAATTTTTTCCATTCTCTTGGGTGGAGTAGTAGGTGTTTTATCGGAAACTAAAGAACTATTACTTGTTGAACTTGATGTATGATTATCTACTGCAGTTGAATAATGTCCTTTACCATTTAATAGCCAATAGATGTCTACATCACTAAATGCTTTAGTAACTTTAAGAACAAAGTCTAGACTAGGTTTATTTCTTCCAGACAAAATATGAGAAATACTTGAGCGTTGTACACCAATTTTATCTGCAAATAAGGATGCTGTTAATTGATGATTTTCAAGTATTATTTTTAATCTATTTGTAAAATCTATCTTGTTTACCATTGTAAACTTCTATATAAGTTACAAATGTATACTTCATAAAATTAGTTTCCAAATTTTAGCAAAATAAAATTATAAAAACTTATATATTATTAAAGCTTAACTTTAATTAAAATTTTTAAATTATTGATTTACATGCTATTATATTAATTTTATTTAAATTTACGAAAACTTAATATTGATACAATATTACAATTGTAATTTTGTATAAATGTGTTTACAATAATTACAATTATACTTAAAAAACGGTAACAATTGTAATTTATTACCAATCTAAAATTATAATTATTTTTAGATGATACTAAAATGAATCTTGTATTTTTGTTTAAGAATATGGATAATATCGATACATCAATAAATATTGAATTGGCAACTAAAATTGCTAAAGAATTTAAAGATACTTCTGTTAAAGGAAGATATATAACTATTCACGATCTTGAAAATTTTCTTGTAAAACTAAATACTACCTCTAAAATTTCTTTTAAAATAATTGGTACATCAGAGGAAAACAGAAATATTTATCAAATAAAAATTGGTAATGGCTTAAAAAAGATTCTAATCTGGACACAAATGCACGGTAATGAATGTACTGGAACAAAATCTGCTATAGATTTAATTAATTTCATGAATACTTCTGATAATGAAATTGTTGACCAGATTCTATCAAGTTGCACCATAAAAATTATCCCTATACTTAATCCAGACGGAGCAGAATATTTTACAAGGTTTAATGCCAATAAAATAGACCTAAACAGGGATGCTGTTGAGAGAAAAGCTAAGGAGAGTATCTTATTGAGGAAAATACTTGATGATTTTAATCCAGAATTTTGTTTTAATCTTCACGATCAACGAACTATTTTTGGTGTAGAGGGTACTCGTAACCCAGCAACGATTTCTTTTTTAGCACCCTCAGAGGATGAAACAAGAAAAGTAACCAAGACTAGAAAGAAAACTATGAATATTATTGCTGCGATGAATGCGTTATTGCAACAAATAATTCCTGAACATGTTGGAAGATATACAGATACATTCTATCCAACCGCAACAGGTGATAATTTTCAAAAACTTGGATATTCAACTGTTCTTATTGAATCTGGTCATTATAAGGATGATTATCAAAGAGAAAAAGTAAGAGAATTTACTTTTATTTCCATTCTTCAAGGATTGTATCATATAAGTTTAACCAATAGTTTTAGTGAATTTAATTCATATTTTAAAATACCCGAAAACAATGAATACTTTAGAGACGTATTATACAAATATCAAAATAAACCAAATGAAGCATTTCAATTTGATGAAATCTTAGAAAATTTTGAAGTTAAATTTATTCCCCAAAAATTAAATATCGATATTTCTAAGCATTTTTTCCATAAAGAAATCGATTTCGTTCGTTAAAATTTTGAATTTTTCTCACAAAAACTGCCGAAATGCTTAATTAAATTTATACTTTTGTAGTATTATTTGAATAATTAATATTATGAAGAAATTTATCCTTGACGAAATAGACCATCAAATATTAGATATCTTAATCGAAAACGCGAGAACACCTTTTACAGATATTGCCAAGAAATTATTAGTTTCTGCTGGCACAATTCATGTTCGTGTTAAAAAAATGGAAGATGAAGGAATCATTCAAGGTTCTACATTAACTCTTAATTATGAAAAAATGGGCTATTCTTTCATTGCTCATGTTGGTGTTTTTTTAGAAAAAACATCTATGACCCAAGACGTAATTTCAAATTTAAATGCTATACCTAATGTAACTGTAGCTTATGTTACTGCTGGAAAGTATAATATTTTTTGTAAAGTTAGAGCAAAGGGAACTAATGATGCTAAAGACATTATCTATAAAATAGATGAAATACCTGGAGTGAGTAGAACTGAAACAATGATTGCACTTGAAGAAAGTATAAATGATAAAAAAAGAATGATGCATGCAATTTTTAAGGAACTTTAAATTCATAGCATTATATTTTTAAAAATATTTTAACCTTATCTAATTTGATAAGGTTTTTTTTTTACGAAATAACTCATATTTAAAAACATTAAAACTCATTTTTTAATACTGATAAGATTTTAAATTAATTATAATCATATTTGAATTTGAAAATAGTATTTTCGTTAAATTATAACGATAGAATTAAAATAATTCATGAGTAATATTTTAAAATATAATTTAAAAGGTGTAGAAGAAAAAACACTTACCAATTTATATCTTCAAATGTTAAAACCTCGTTTAATCGAGGAGAAAATGCTTGTTTTACTGAGACAGGGGAAAATCTCTAAATGGTTTTCAGGGATTGGTCAAGAAGCTATTTCTGTGGGAGTTACTGCAGCTTTACATAAAAACGAATATATTCTTCCCATGCACAGGAATCTAGGGGTTTTTACAACTAGAGAAATACCTTTATATCGATTATTTTCTCAATGGCAAGGCAAAATGAATGGTTTTACAAAAGGAAGAGATCGTAGTTTTCATTTTGGAACTCAAGAATTTAATATTGTAGGAATGATTTCTCATCTTGGTCCTCAATTAGGTGTAGCAGACGGCATAGCCTTAGCTAATAAATTAAAAAATAACAATCAAGTTTGTGCAGTTTTTACTGGAGAAGGAGGAACAAGTGAAGGTGATTTTCACGAAGCCTTAAATGTAGCTTCCGTCTGGGATTTACCTGTCTTATTTTGTGTAGAAAATAATGGTTATGGATTATCTACTCCAACTTTTGAGCAATATAAATGTGAACATATTGCCGATAAAGGAATGGGCTATGGTATGGAGAGCCATATTATTGATGGAAATAATATTTTAGAAGTATACACAAAGGTTTCTAACCTAGCTGAAGATATCAGAAAAAATCCTCGCCCTATTTTGCTAGAATTTAAGACCTTCAGAATGCGAGGTCACGAAGAGGCAAGTGGAACCAAATATGTTCCTCAAGAGTTAATGGAAACCTGGTCAAATAGAGACCCTTTAAAAAACTTTGAAACTTTTTTATGCTCAGAAAATATACTAACTAAACAACAAATTACTGACGCCTCAGTAAAATTCAAAGAAGAAATTAATGAACATTTACAAATAGCTTTCGATGAAGAAACTATAAAAGCAGATTTAACCTCAGAACTTAAAGACGTTTATAAAGAATATCAACAAGAAATCATAGTAGCTTCAAATCAAAAATCAAATATTAGGTTAATAGATGCCATATCAAAAGGGTTACATGAATCTATGGAAAGATATGATAATCTGATAATTATGGGGCAAGATGTAGCAGAATATGGAGGTGTTTTTAAAATTACAGATGGGTTTATCAAGCAATTTGGAAAAGAAAGAGTTGAAGCAGAAATGCTTGAACTTGCCGATGATAAACAAAAAGTCGCTGAAGAAAGAGTTGCTTACAAAAAGGCTGTTAGCGAACATGCTAAAAAACTTGAAAAGTTTGTAGCAGAAAATCTTGCAAAGGAAGTAAAAGAACTAAGAGCAGATAGAACTAACGTTCAATCACATGTTTCTAAACTTGATAATTTTGTTGTTGAGCAATTAGCAACTGAATTAAAAGAGTTCCATACAGACAAGCAAGAACTCGTAGAACAAAAAGTGAAGATGGTAAGAGAAGGTAAGAAACAACTTGCTGAATCTAAATCAGATTTCATCAAACGTGCCGCTGAGAAAGTTGAAACTGTAGTTAACAATATTGTAAAAGATAATGTTGCTACATTTAGAGACGACATTACAGCCGCAAGAGAAAACGATTTTGGTCGTAGAATATTTGAATCATTTGCTAATGAGTATAGATCAAGTTACTTGAACGAAAGCTCAGAGGTAAAAGATTTACAAAAACAAATCGCTGAAGTAAAGAAAGATCTTACAGAAAGCAAAGCAGAAGCAGAAGCGAAAGCAGAATCAGAAGCAGCAACGTTAGTTGAATCTTCGTTTATAGAGTATCCGAATGCACCAGCACCATATAATCCATTCTCAGCTGATTTAGTTTGACCAAATCCAGCATCGATAGAAGCACCACCTGCACCACCGAATAGAACCAGTCCCGTTCCTTCGGCAAGTTGTTGCGTCTGACTCATTCTGGGGATCGTTGGGGGAGTT
>ENA-OREB01001811-OREB01001811.1-marine-metagenome-genome-assembly--contig:-NODE-1811-length-10350-cov-2.492164_pt1 | contig 10350 bp, 8 predicted proteins | sample MGYA00248625_ERZ508552 | MGnify/ENA primary metagenome ERZ508552 (study PRJEB26219, sample SAMN06267888) | marine metagenome | isolation source: Monterey Bay, California, USA | place: USA:Monterey Bay...
TCAGAATTCTGCATTCAGCGACTCGCGCGGCGAGCACGCCGCGCTCGAAACGCCGCCATGTTGTCGCAGGAGAACAACGATGTGTGCGCACGCGACGAATCCACCGTCGCGCGCGACGAAGCGCGCCAAGGCCTGCCGTCGCTCGCGCGCGTCGCGAGTCGACGCGTCTCGATACCGCGCGTGTCGCCCGCCGCGACGGTCGCGCGCGTCTTCACGCGTCTTCTCCGAGCGCGTCGGTCGCGCGACAGAGATTGCCCAATCTGGCGCCGCAGTGTTTGAAGAGTTACATCAGTACGTCAGGCTCGACCCGCCTGCCGCCTGGCACCCCAAGCTCTCAGCGGCGGCGCGCGCGATCATCGAGGATCCAACGTCGATCTCCATCGAGGACCGTGGTGCCGGGGTTGAAGAAGGCGAGCGCCGGTTACGAGGTCTCTCCGGTGCAGACACGGCGCGGCAGAACGGCTGGCGTACGGGTCGGCATGCAACAGGGTTCGAGGGCGATATTTTCAGGCGGGCGGCTGGTGCAAAATTTGGTTTGGGCGGGCATCAAGCCATTGAAAATCGCTCCTATATCGCAGAATGTGATGCGGCCGGAGGCGCGCTTAACGGGGATCAGCGACTTTGCTTAAAATTTGAGGGCGGTCAGTTCCCGCCGTGTCGCGGCTTTTGGTCTCTGACGGCCTATGGCACCGATCTGTATTTGGTCGAGAATGAAATCGATCGGTGGTCGATGAGCGACCGAACCCCAGGTTTGGTGTACGCAGCCGACGGCAGCTTAACCATCGAGATCAGTGCCGCGCGACCCGAGAGCCCTGCAAACTGGCTGCCGGCGCCGAGCGGCTCGTATCTTTTAGGCCTGAGGGTTTATGAAGGCAATGCGTCGGTCGTAACGTGCGATTGGTTTCCGCCGGCGCTTGATCCCCAGGGCTAAAGCGGGCCCGGTTGTGGGCGGTTTGGTGCTTGAAAGGGGCGCAAGGCTTTGGTCAGTCAGGCGTTGAAGCCGATAGGGGATGACCCGATGTGGGCAAGATAAGGTTTTGGCTCGGAGCGAAGTCGTTGAGGAGACTGTTTTGAATAAAAAATTGTATGCGAGCCTTCGTGGCGCACTGGCCTTGGTGCTACTCGTTTTATATTCGCCCTGTGGATGGCCGGACTATACGCGAGATTATCTCGATCAGCACCCCATTGAGATTGTCGACGCCAATGGGGTTGAAATTGCCTATCGACGCATTGGCCCAATGGACGCCGAGACCGCGGTCTTGGTTATGGGACTCGGGGCCTCGCATACCGTGTGGGGTGATGCGTTTGTGCGCGGTGTCATCGCATCGGGGTTTCAAGTGTTGTTGATCGACAATCGTGACACTGGGGGATCAATTCGGTATGCCGAGACAGATAATCCTGTGCTGTGGTGGCAGTTGCTGAAATATCGCGTCGGCTTGCCGGTTTCGACAACCTATCGGTTAGAAGATATGGCGGATGACGTCGTGCGGGTGATGGATGCGGTTGGGGTTCAAAAGGGGCATCTGATCGGCGCCTCCATGGGGGGTATGATCGCGCAAGTGGTCGCGGCAAATTATCCGGGGCGAACCCAAACATTGGTGTCGATCATGTCATCCACCTGGGGTGACCATCTGCCAGAACCGGGTCGGGAGTCGGCGGCTGCCATTCGAGATATAGCCGACAACAAGCAAGCGGTGCAGCAGCGCACCGAGTTTATGACCCGAATGGGGTTTCACAGCGAGGCCATCCCCAGGCAAGTGATGGCGATCTTGCGCGCGGGCGATCGGTCTGAATCGGTATCGAGCATTAAGGCGCCAACCCTTGTCATCCATGGCCGAGATGACCGACTGTTGACCTTTGAGCATGGCGTGCACACCGCGGAGGTCATCCCGGGCTCTAAGCTGATTATTTATGATGGCATGGGCCACAATATCCCGGACGCGGTGCGTCCCGAGATGTTGCGTGAGATTGGCGTTTGGCTTACCGCCAACCCAATCGGGTCGAACCGATAGCGGGGTCGTCTCGGAAAGACGCTGCAAGCGTGTTCTGAGCGGTAAACCGGCGGTGTCGGTAAGGTCACACGTGACAAAAAGCAAAAAGCCGTATCAAGAACGGGCTTGCTGGGAACACTGCCTTGGCAGCAAAAAGTAGCCGATAGGTTGTGCCTTACCCGAAAGCAGGGTGCGGGTTGCGAACAAGTCGATGCCAAAAGGCGTTTTTTATGAGATGGTTAGGTGCGGCTGATCTGGGTCAAACGGGGCCGCTGTGTAAGAAGGTGCAGCGCGTCGTTTAGCGCTATAAGTCGATGTCAGTGAGGTTTGCGTTCGGGCGCGACCCTCAAATCAAGACAACGCGTGGTGCATTAATTTAGGGCAGTTCTCAACGGGAGTCGCGTCAATGAGTCAGGAAACCAAATACTCGGTGTGCACCATTTGTGATATCGGCTGTCAGCTTCGGTCTGAAGCCGAAGGGGGCAAGATCAAGCGGGTCATCGCCCACGATAACCCGATGCTTGCGAGCAATATTTGTTTTAAGGGCGTTGCGGCGCCGAGTATCCACAATCACTCGGATCGGATTCGCACCCCATTGAAGCGCGTGGGCGCGCGGGGTGAGGACAAGTGGGAAGAAATTTCCTATGAGCAGGCCATGACGGAAATTGCCGAGCGGCTTAAGACCGTTGTTGATGAATATGGCCCAGAAAGCTTTGCGGTTTCCACATCCGGCTGGAATACCCAGACAACCCATGCCACGGATCGTCGGTTTATGAATCTTTTGGGTTCGCCGAACTGGATCAGCGGCGTTTCCCTCTGTGCGGGTAATACAGCGGCAGTCAATAAGTTGACCTATGGTTGGTTTCCGATGGGGGATTTTGGGAATGCCAATTGCATAGTGTTGTTTGGCCACAATCCCAGGAAACATTCTTGGACGCCAATTTACAACCAGCTAAATGCCGCCAGGAAACGGGGCGCAAAAATTATTGTTTTAGATCCGCGGGTGTCGGATCAAGCGGAACAAAGCGATCTTCATTTAAGGGTGCGGGCGGGTACCGATGCCGCCATGTGCCTCGGTTGGTTAAAAGTCATTTTCGACGAGCACCTGTACGACGAAGCGTTTGTGCGCGATTGGTGTGTTGGGTTTGAGGAACTTAAGGCGAGGGTGGATGAGTATCCCTTGGACCGTGTTGAGGCTATCACTGGCGTCGATCAAGCGCTGATCGCAGAAGCAGCGAGAATGTATGCCACCGCCGACGGGGCCATTATTCCCTGGACGCCCATTACCGACATGCAGATATCGTCAACTTCCGCAATTCGGTTGCACTCTATTTTACGGGCTGTGACCGGCAATCTTGATGTTGTTGGCGGGGAAACCCTTGGCGGTTTCAATCAAAGTTATATTCCTGAATCCGAACTGGCCCTGCACCAGGCATTGTCAGATGAGCAGAAAGCCAAGCAACTGGGTTTCGATGATCATCCAGCGTATACCTACCGGGTCGCTGAGATGCTCAAGGATCAAACGGAAAAGGTTTGGGGTTATCCCTACGCTGATATTGTTATGGGCTGTCATATGGCAAACCCTTCGAATGTTTTTCGGGCGATGGCAACGGGCGACCCTTACCCGGTTAAGGCCTTTTTTGTACTGGGTAACAATGCCCTGATGAGTTACCCCAACCAACATCAAATATTAAAAGCCATGATGAATCAGGATTTGATTGTCGCGCATGAAATATTTATGACGCCGACAGCGATGTTGGCGGATTATGTGTTGCCGGGAGATGTCTTTACCGAACGCAATCATATTGCCGACAGTTGGAGCTGGACAACGCGGCTTTCATTGTCGCAAAAAGTTGTTGAACCGCCTGAGGGTGCCAGCAGCACCTTTGAATTCTGGCGAGACTTGGCCAAGGCCTTCGGCTTTGGCGAGCACTTTCCGTGGGGCACGTTGGAAGCATTGCTGGATTATCGGTTGTCTCGGTCGGGTCGTACCTTCACCGATTTTGAACAATCCGGTTATATGGAACTGCAGACCCCGGAATTTCGGAAGTATCGCAAAACCGGCTTTGCAACGCCCTCCGGCAAAGTGGAGTTATCCTCTTCGATTTTGGGTGACCTGGGTTTCGATCCATTACCATATTACCGCGAAGGGCCCGCATTATCGGAGGCGTACCCTTATGCTGTTTTCTCAGGGGTTCGGGAAGATCCGTTTTTCCAAACCGGGCAACGCAACATTGCTGAGTTGCGGCAGCGCTGCCCGCTTCCCAGTATTTTTATCCATCCTGCTGACGCCGAAAAAGAAGGACTCATCGACGGCGATTGGGTCAAGATACAGACAGCCTATGGTGAGGTGACAGCAAAACTCGCCGTTCAGGCCAGTATGAAGCAGGGCCATTTGCGCGTGCCCCATGGCTGGTGGTATCCGGAATTGCGCGGCAAAGTCGCGTTAGCGGGCGCGTTTCTCTCCAGTGATGCCGTCTTGTGTTCGGATGATGATGAATTTTTGGACCATGAGCAGGGCATTCCGCATTTTAAGGGTTATCCCGGCCGAATTATAAAAACACACAAGCCGGCTGACTTTGAGTCCAGCCTGTATGCGGCAGATGCATGACCCAGCGAAGCGCAGTGCGGCATCGGCTACTAGAATTGAAGGCAAGCGTTATGGCGCGGGTCGCAAACAGGCTGTTCACGTCTAAACAGACGGGTCTTGACGGTCACATCAAGCGGCTGATGTTAAAGCAGCCGAGCAAGCGCGAGCGGGTAGATCCAACTAAGCCTGCTTGAGAAGGCTGGCTACGCGGTGGAGCGACTGCTGAGTCAGCCAAGCTTAGAGTGAGCCGCTTGGGTAAAGGTTGACAACTTATCCGGCTATCCGATACCGTTCGCCCCATGAGTAAGTACTTTCATAACCTTTTTGTCACTGCGGGCCTGATCCTGCTGTTGGCGAATGTCAGTGTTGTTGAAGCCGCGCACCTTCATGGCGATGCTGCGGGTCAAGAATGTCTGGTCTGTTCTCAAACTTCTGACACCAGTGCGGATGTCAGTCCCAATGCCTATCGCGCCGATCTGGCCAATACCGCAGTGGTCGCCATTTGTGAGGCCGACAATCCGGTTTCGCGTCGACCAGAGCAACCTCGTGCGAGAGCACCCCCTAGAATCTAGTCTTTTGTGAGTTTGATGCGGCGCTTTGTTGAAAGGCGCTTGGCATTGTTTGTTGTGTCTTTTAAATAAAAGAGCCCAACAAGACAGCCAGCATTGAGCGATGTTTCAAAAGTGTTGCGCGACTGAACCAAACAGCCGCTCAGAGATTGGATTCAAAAAGGGAATTTCAAATGAAGTGGTTACAGAGCGTAAAAACAGTTGGTTTGTCAGGGGTTACAGCCCTTGCCGCAGTGATGGCCTTGGCGCCGTTATCAATTTTGGCCGCAGAATCGGAAGGGCTTTCTTCAAAGGCAGCGCCAGAACTAGAAGAGGTGATTGTTCGCGCCTCGTTATTACACCGAAACGTGGACAGCAATACGACGCCGCTGCATGTCGTTGATGAGGATGCGCTGGCTAAAATGCCGGTTTTAAGCCTAGGGGAATCGCTTGATTCGTTGGTCGGGGTGACCACCGCAGACTATGGGAGCGGTGTTGGACAACCTGTGATCCGGGGTTTAAGTGGCAGTCGCGTTCGGGTCATGCAAAACGGTTTAATCGCCCGGGATGTATCGATCCTCGGCGGCGATCATATTAACGAAGTGGACCTTAGCGATGCCCAGCAAATTGAGGTCATTCGGGGGCCCGCATCCCTTTTATTTGCCAATGGCACCATTGGCGGCATTGTGAACATCGTTGATCAATCTATTGCGCGAAAGGATATTGAGGCGAGGAGACTGCGGATTTCCGGGCAAGGACAATCCGTTAATGATGGCGAGGCGGGCTCGCTGTCCTTTGGCGATAATATGGGTGGGCTCAATCTCAGCTACGCAGGCAGTTACAGCAATCTTAATGATTACAAAGTGCCGAAGGGCGCCCTCACGCACGACGAAGACCATGACGAAGACCATGACGGGGAACACGATGAAGACGAGGCCGATCATGATGAAGAAGCCATCAAACGTTTACTGAATTCGGATACACAGCGTGAAACCCACAAGTTCGGTATCTCGAAAGTAGGGCAGTGGGGCTATGTGGGGGCATCGTTTGCGCGCCAGCAAACGGTTTACGGTATTCCAGTTCATGCCGATGAGCATGAAGAAGAGATGGGTGGCCATGACGATCACGACGATGATCACGACGATGAGCATGGAGATGAGCACGGCGAGGAAGAAAGGATATTTTCTGCGACAGACTCAAAAGTCTGGACCCTTGAAGGGCGCGCCGATCTAGACGGATCCTTGCTTCGAAGTGTTTCCTATCATCTGAGAGACTCTGATTACAGCTTGATCGAGCAACACAGTGAGGCTGGTCATGAGGAAGAGGAGGCTGAGGAAGATCATGATGAGCATGGTCATGAGGAAGGCCCTACGCAATTCACGAATCAGTCCCAAGAGTTTGGACTGAATCTGAATTTTGATCGCGAAAGCGCGTCGCACCGCGTTGTCCTGAATTTCGCAAGTGAAGAAATCGCAATTGTTGGGGAAGAGGCGTTTTTGAATCCAAATAAATCCGACGAGATGACGGCGGGTTATTACTTTAGCCGGGATTTCGCATCGGGCCTGCATGTCGATTTCGGTGCGCGATTCGATCAGGTTAAGCGACGCGGATCGTTAACAGAACATGATGACCATGACGAAGACCACGACGAAGACCACGACGAAGATCACGAGGATGAAGCGGGTCACGAGGATGAAGGCGAACACGATGAGGCGGCTGAGACGCAGCAGTATAAGCTCGATTTCTCAACGGCTAGCTTTGCCGCGACGTTGAGCAAGCCTTTATCGGAAAATCTTGAACTTTCATTGGGCTTGGCGCAGGTTGAACGGACCCCCTCGGCTGTTGAGCTGTTTATTAATGGGCCGCATTTGGCGGCGCAACGCTTCGAGGTGGGGGATGTTTCTCTGCGGTCCGAGCAGGCCCGTAATGTAGAGCTCAGTGTGGCCTACGAACGAGGGTCTGTGTTCTCAAAACTCAGCCTCTTTAACAACCAGATCGATGATTATATTTATCTGCTGGACGAGTCTGAGGCAGAACACGACGCCGAGCATGACGACGATCATGGCGGCTTGATTCTGGGCAATTACGTGCAGGCCGATGCCCGTTTTCGAGGTTACGAGATTGAAGTAGGCTTTGCCGTGGCGCTCGAGTCTGGCACGATCCGAGTCAAGCTCGCGCGAGATCAGACAATTGCCAATTTTGATGACGGTGGCTCGGTTCCTAGAATCATGCCCAGCCGTAATCTACTCGAAATCAATGGCGACTTTGCGAAATTCGATGCGACCCTAAGTTACCAAAACGTGAGTGATCAGCAGCGCATTGCGCAAAACGAGTTGCCAACCGACGGCTACAACGCTCTGAAGTTCAGTTTGCGAACGTCTTTCGATTTAGGTCCTACCACGTTGGAGACTACGCTCTTCGCGCGCAACATCCTGGACGACATTTCACGCCGGCACACTTCCTTTGTGAAAGAGCAGGCGCCGTTACCAGGTCGGAATGTCGGGCTTAAGGTCGTTTTGGCGCTTTAGATAAGGGCCCTTTTTGGAAGGCACGATGGCGGCTGGTTGGATGTTTGCCGCACGTGTGCCCACTGCTGTACGCTAAGGTGGTTTAGGGTATTAAACTTTGGCGGCCAGCGAGGCTGTTTGTTAGGGCTGGACAGCAAAACTGAGAAACGCTAATGAGCGTTGGTCATCTTGCTTTCCCGAAAGGAGGAAGGACATGAATAGAGGAAGACGAACGCTGCTTAAACATTTAGGCTTAGGTTCGGCGGGAATTACGGTCGCGGCGGGCCTTTATCAAGGTGCCGCGGTGCTAGAGGAAGGCGGGGAGGTGGCCAAAGGAGAGCTGTTAAGGCTTAAAGAAGCTTACGAACTGCTTGATGCGCGAACCAAACTAATCATGAAGCTGCTGCTAACGGTCACCGGTATTGATTTTCTGTCTGACTTGGCGCTGATCGCGTCAGATTTCTGATCCGAGAACAACCGTGCGGGGGTAAGGATCGTCCCGTTTGAATACAGGGACAGGTTTTGGCGGGTTTTTGACTGCAATGCAGCCACTAAAAGGTGACCACTGAGAGGAATTCGTCGTGATAGATCATCAAATTCAGGCTGCAGATAATCGAACCATTTGTTTTGCCGATTATGGCCCTGCATCGGGCCTGGCGGTGTTGTGGTGTCACGGTGGACCGGGCTCTCGATTAGGGCCAAGGCGTATCAGCAAGCAAGCGGCGGCAGCCGGTTTTAGGCTGATCGGCATTGACCGTCCCGGTTACGGCAAGTCAACACCGCTGCCAGGCAGAAGTATCTATGATTGGACGCAAGATGCGCTAGCTGTGGCAGACCACCTGAGGCTTGATCAATTTTTAATGGTGGGTGTTTCTACCGGCGGTAGTTATGCCCTTGCGACAGCTGCGGTCGCGCCAAGCAGGGTGCTGGGTGTTTTAGTCTGTTGTGGCATGACAGATATTGCGTGGGCGAATGAGGTAGATGCCGCAAGGATGGTTGGGGCGCAAGCAATTTGGAATGCGCCGGATCGTGAAGCGGCGATCGCGGTTGCGATCAAACAATTTGGTGAACGGGGGGATAAAGCAATGGTGCCGGATCCAGACGCGCCACCTGCGCTGAGTCCAGCGGATATGGCGGTTGTGATGGACCCGGCTAATGCAGATGAGGATCCAACCAATCAGCGTTTTGCACAGGGGGTCTTAGGGTATGCAGATGACCGGATTGCCGATGGGCCCAAGCACGGTTGGTCTAGTTTTGATATTGATAAGGTCGTTTGCCCGGTGATCGTGATCCATGGTGAGCAAGATTGGATTGTGCCCATCGCCCAAGCGCACCATACGGCGGCTATTTTGCGTGATGCGGAATTACGCACCTTCGCTGAGCACGGCCATTTGGGTGTTGGCGTTGACGCGGTATCTATATTAGGTGATTTGCGGGCGCGGATAGCCCATCTCTCTTGATGCAGCTGTAAAAGCGTCAGCCTGAGTAGGCGCGCTGCCAGGATTGCACTCTTAACTAGAACCTGCTGCCGGTAATGGATTCACGAACCTGGTTATTAACATCAGTGCGTGCATGCTTGTGATTGATTTATCGGGTCGTCCGCTGCCGATTCAATAGATGTAGCGCTGCCGTGCTCTCAGAATCGGTAATCAGGTTTCGACCACCATAGCCATGCCATCACCGCCAGGATCTGCGCCACCGTTCATCTTGCCATCTCGAATCTGGATGCCGTGCACCAGCGAGAATGCAAAGCTCTGCGGACTTCGGCGCACTTCATATCCGGCTTGCTCAAGGGGCAGTGTGGTATCCCTAGGTATACGATTCGAAACGTCAATGGCGCTCGAGGTCGCTGAAAAACGCGGTGCGGATACGGCTTGTTGCATATCCATGTCATGATCGATGATGTTTAAAATACTCTGTAAAATCCCCATGGCGATCTGGGTGCCACCGGGCGCACCGACCACAATGCAGGGTTTATCGTCTTCGAACACAATGGTTGGGCAAAGCGACGAGAATCGGCTTTTGCCCGGTGCGAGCGAGTCAGCATTGCCCGGCCGCGGATCAAAAACGCCCATGCAGCCGTTATACATAAACCCGAGGCCATTGGTAATGACGCCGGATGGCATGCCTAAGCTGTGGGTCATTGACACCGCATTTCCAGCGGCATCGACCACCGCGACATGCGTCGTCTTATTGGACTCAACTTGCCTCAAGCGCGTAACGCTTGCGCGCTCACCTCGCTTGATGGCCGCCGCCATCGCTGCCGCATGTTCTTTACTGCAAAGTCGGGCCAGGGGCACGTTGACAAACGCGGGGTCCCCCACAAAGTTGTCTTTGTCTGATGTTGCGCGTTTCATCACCTCGATGACCGTTCGGATATAGTCGGTACTGTTATGGCCCATTCTTTGAAGATCAAAATGCTCGAGCATATTAAGCATTTCAACCAGCATAACGCCGCCGCCCGGGGGCTGGTTGGTTGAAAGCTTAAAGCCGCGGTAGCTGCCCCAAAGTGGTTCCGTTACGGTGGTTTCGTAGGTTTTTAGATCGTCCAGAGTCAGCAATCCGCCATGGTCCGCCATGTCGGCGGCTATGTGCTCGGCAATTTCGCCCTGATAAAAAATATCGGCGCCGTCCTGGGCGATCCGTGTTAAACACTGCGCAAGATCCGGGTTTAGTAGGGTTTGGCCCAGCCGCTTTAGGCTGCCATCTTGATT
>ENA-OREB01001812-OREB01001812.1-marine-metagenome-genome-assembly--contig:-NODE-1812-length-10344-cov-2.924223_pt1 | contig 10344 bp, 7 predicted proteins | sample MGYA00248625_ERZ508552 | MGnify/ENA primary metagenome ERZ508552 (study PRJEB26219, sample SAMN06267888) | marine metagenome | isolation source: Monterey Bay, California, USA | place: USA:Monterey Bay...
GGCTCCGCTACACCTTTCTTACCCGTCGCATCGTCGGTGTCAAAACGATCATTAATCGCTCGTGATATCCGCATTGAAGTACTGGCGGGGACGTTGTCTTCACGAACTTTCAAACCGAGCGGTCGGTCGACTTTCGCCTTACCACCCCCGAGCACAACTCCACGAAGTTCATTAGAAGGAACCTGCTCAGACTCAAACAGAGAATCCACGAGAATGCGGCCTTTCCCGTAACCCGTTGCACGACCTTGCTTTAAACCACCACCCAGCCGCGCCATTGGCTGCATTCGGGTTTGTAAGATCATTCCATTTTCTAAACTTTTCGCCACGGAACCTCCGACTGTCACCACCTCCAGATCGTAATATTCACCCTTCCGAATCCCTGGCGGAAGCATGCCCTTGATTACCACGATCTCTGTATCCATGCTCGCAATTAACTTGCTCGGATTATCGATGCTTGAGTTCGAACTGAGCGATTTTAAAACAAGATCTCTCTGAACATTTGGCTTAGCACTACTGCCTGTTCGATCCAAATCATAGGCCAAGCCGACCCCTTCAACCTTCGCAAAATTCAAACCATAAATTCCGCATAGGTCACCAATATATTTGGTCGTCGACTCCTTCTCCTCATATAACTGACTGATCGATTTCGCTTCGGGACTTTGCCCTCGCTTGATCAAGTTCTGACAGCCAACCAAGGACATAACGACGGAAACTGCCAGACAACAGACTCCCCAACTGAGAAAACGTTCATTTCCTCTGGCAGCATCATTCGACTCAAATGCATTTCGCAATGTCATATCGCGCCTTCCCTGGCTCGCTCGTGCTTTAACTCTATTTAAACGCAATCCATGCGCTAAACGTTTAATATCTGGAAGGAAATTACGTTCATTCGCAAACGGGGTCAACGTCAAACATCCGGCAGTGCTAACCATTCTCGCGAAACGGTGCTTTAGGCAAACAAGGGAGCCACAGCAACGCTAGCACTCCTGTCTGTTTGCACCCGGAACGGGTCACCGCCGCAGTTAGACCGATCGAGCGCGCTTGAAACAAGAGTGTCCGCGGCTTTTTTTGTTGCCACATCTGCGATAGCATGTATTTTGCTGGCTCATTCATTCTGCGGTTCGATCACCTAGGACACTAAACCAATGCGACCACTCAAAATACTTGGTCTGATCCTGATTACCTTCCTCTCTTCACACTCGATTCAGCTGACCCAAAAATTAAGCGCGCAAACGAAAAAACGGCCGATCGCACGAGTGTTCATTCTCGCCGGCCAGTCAAATATGCAAGGTCATGCCGTGGTCGATTTGGATCACCCCGAACATTACAACGGCGGGAAAGGTATCCTGACCACTGTGATGCGATCCCCAGAAAACAAATTAAGGATGTCGCATCTCTTGAATGCCGACGGCAGTTGGCGAGTACGAGATGACGCCTTTTGCTGGTATCGAACCGATAACGAATTGAAAACCGGTGGAGTTTCTATTGGATTCGCAGCTTACGGGGGCGAACCGCACCATTTTGGCCCGGAGATGCAATTTGGCCATGTGGTCGGTGACGCGTTCAACGACCCGATCCTAATTATTAAAACGGCATGGGGAGGAAAGAGTTTAATGACTGACTTCCGCCCACCAAGCTCCGGCGGAGAAGTAGGTCCGTTTTACATCCGCATGCTTGAACAACTCGGAGAGGCGATGGAAGAAGCGCCTAACAGAATTCCGGCGTTAAAGAATCACGAGTTAGTTATCTCCGGATTTGTCTGGCAACAAGGCTGGAACGACATGTGCGATCAGGACGCAATCAATGAATACACCGACAATCTTGTAAATTTCATTGCAGACATTCGCAGACAAGTAGGTATCCAAGATATGCCTTTTGTTTTTGGCGAACTGGGAAATGGCGGACCTGCAGAAAATGGCAGCATGAAGAAGTTTCGTGACGCCCAGGCGGCGGTTGCTGCAAAAGGAATCAACAACGTTTCGTATGTGGAAACAACTGAATTTGCTCGCCTTCCGGAAAACTCACCCAACCAAGGTCATGGGCACCACTGGTACGGCAACGCAGAGAGCTACTTTCTACTTGGGAATGCGTTGGGAGAAGCAATGGTTCAGCTTTTAAAAGACGAAGTCGACACTGACCGGAAACAAAAAGCGCGTGTGCTATTACTCGGCGATTCAATTTCAATTGGATACACGCCAACCGTTCAGAAACTATTGGCAAATGACGCCGTGGTGTTCCGACCAATGCAGGGCGAAAAAAAACCTGAAAACTGTGCCGGCACCGACAACGGAATTGCCAATATTGATCGCTGGTTAAAAATTGACGGTGGCAACTGGGACGTCATTCATTTTAATTTCGGACTGCATGACCTTAAGCATGTTGATGCTAAAACTGGAAAAAATTCAAACAAGGCGACCGACCCCCTGCAATCTAATCCGCAAGACTACCAACGGCAATTAAAAGAGATTGTGAGCAAGCTAAAAAAGACCAACGCCCAGTTGATCCTTTGCACAACAACACCAGTTCCGACCGGAGCGAGGCCACTTCGAGAAGAAACATCTCCCCCAATTTACAACGAAATTGCCAAGAAAATTGCTCAGGAAAATGGGATTGAAGTCAACGATCTTTACCGTTTTGCATCAGATCGGCTCAGTGAAATTCAGCGTCCTGCGAACGTTCACTTTTCCTCAGAAGGCTCACAGGTGCTTGGCAAGGAAGTCGCCAAAGCAATTACCCAAGCGCTCGCCAACCAAAACCAATAAGGACGGATTCGGGCTATTTCACGCGGCGAGCAACCGCAAACACCAGCTGTTCTTCAACAATTGATTTCGCAGACCAGTCAAACTCGATCACCTCCTTGGTCTTCGTGACGTAACGGTTGGTAAACCCAAACACCGGCTCGCCGAATTCCAGTTTCGCCATTGCTTCTTTCGTCATCTCTCGATCTTCGGGATGCACAAAATCTAAAAATGGCCGGGCAAGTAGTTCGCGGTCGGTATAGCCAAGCACCCGATTGAAATTACCATTGACGCGGCGGAAGTATCCGTCGAACCCAGCAATACAGAACAGGTCGAGAGATAACTCGAAAAACTGACTAATGTCGTTTTTCAAACGGTCGAGTGCCGAGTCACTGTAAATCGCCATTTCCTTCGCCAGAATCGCAGCATCCCAGGGGCGATCAGTGGGGCTTGGCTGAAGGCATAATTTCGCCAACCGAATGAGTGCTTTGTCATAAACCGAGCGATCCAGCCGAGCATATGCATCCGCCAGCTTCGCGTCTTTTGCCAACTGCAAAACCTCTACCGGACACTCGCCTAAATAAGGGGGGTGACCGGTAAGGACTTCACACAAGATTGCCCCCAAACAAAACACATCGGTCCGCTTATTAACTCGCTCTCCGTTGGCCTGTTCGGGTGCCATGTACGGCAGCGTGCCATGCACTCGCCCACTCTCAACTGTACTTTCCTCTGAATCAGGAGTTGCCAAAAATTCAGTCGCTGACGGATGTGGCACTTCCTCTGAATCAACAGACCGCGCGAGCCCCCAGTCCATGAGATGAATTTCACCAAACTCGCCGACCATGATATTTGCCGGCTTGAGGTCAAGATGAATAAAGTGTTGCGAATGAGTGTACGCCATAACCTGGCAGACATATGAAAACACACGCAGTAATCGAGCATCTGGATTCTCTCGATTCCTGCGTTTTCTGATGAGCGAACCGAGCGTCTCTCCTTCAACGAGCTTCATTACATGAAAGGGCCGCCCTCCAGTCGTTCGCCCAAACTCATAAATGTGCACGACCCCCGGATGCTGTAAGCTCCCCATAATCTTCGCCTCCTGAATGAAGGCTTTCACCGCTGCGTCTGAAGTACCGAGACCACCGCTCAGCAGTTTAACTGCCACATCCCGATTCAGATCAAGATCACGAGCCCGAAACACCACCCCCATCCCGCCACGGCCAATTTCACCGATGAGCTGGTACCTGCTGGTCGCTTCAATGTATTCATCCGGATCCGCATCTATAATTTCGAAATCGTCTGAGGTTCTGGTATCCGAAAGGTTGCCATGTCTAGTTGAATCCATTTGCAGCTCCGACCTGTATTTGGCGAACGTTAGTTGCAGTCCTTATTGCTTGCTTACGACTAGACCTCGACGAGAATCTTTATTGGCATTTTAAGTGGCCTAGTTCTCGGAGCAAAACAAAAACAGCAGAAAATTGATTCCCATCCCCAGGTTATTAATTGGCAACAAGCGCCTTCCAACAACCTATCACCCTTAAAAACCGAAGAATTGTCAAATGAGCAGGCTTTCAATTGTGAAAACCCGCAACCGATGGCGACCCAAGAAACAAGATTATGCAAAACACAACTGGAGCGGCGCACGTGAAAATTAAGTTCCCCGCGGCTGTTGATAATTTGGGTGATCGGCTTTCCCAGTCAATTCATACAGGAATCGACTTGGCTTAGTATCCCGTGGCTTTCCCCACTTTAACCGCGTCAGCGACATCGACAACGTCAACCTTTCTTCAGCACGCGTCACCCCAACGTAACAAAGCCGACGTTCTTCATCGATCGACGCATCGCTTTCCAACGAGCGATGATGAGGCAGAATCCCTTCCTCCAACCCAACAATGTACACCTCAGGAAATTCAAGCCCCTTCGCGCTATGCATTGTCATCAACGCGATTGCATTCTTTTTCAGTTGCTTCTCCTTTTCATCATTCGCATCCTGTTCCCCAAGCAAAAGCTTGTCGAGAAAGTCGTCCAATCGAGGCTTTGCTGCGGACTGTTCGTATTCGCTTAGTGAGTTAACAATCTGCTCCACGACTGCCCAACGCGATTCCCGATCTTCGGGTTCAGAATAAATCCGATCAATTTCACTGCGATATCTAATATTTTGAATTAGATTTCTGGACAAATCTACAAGAGAATCATTTTCCGTTTGATAAAGCGTCTCCTCAATCTGCGAGGCCAAATCTTCAATCCCCCGCAACGTTTTGGCATTGAGAGTTGGCCTTTCTTCAGCCCCCGTCACCAGATCCCAGAGCGAAACTTTATTGTCGATTGCGTGCTGAAGCAAAGTTTCAATCGACTTTTTCCCAATTCCGCGAGGCGGTGTATTGATTATTCGTAACACAGATACTTCGTCCGGCGATCCACCGATCAAACGGAGATAGGCCAACAAGTCCTTGACCTCTTTCCGGTCAAAGAAGGACATCCCTCCGACTAGGATATAGGGAAGCTTTGCCTTTCGCAGCTCGGTCTCAAAGATTCTCGGCTGCTCATTGGTGCGAAACAAGATGGCAAAATCGCGTGGCTCTCGCCCTTTTTGCTCAAGCCGCTTCCGGATGCTGTGAACGGTTTCCTGCGCCTCAACGGTTTCGTTTGGAAACTGAAGAATTGCCGGCTTCTCACCGCCCGACCTAGCAGCTCGCAGGACTTTATCATGCCTTGTCTTGTTAAACTTGATTAGTGTGTTGGCGACTTCAATAATTGCTTCCGTTGAACGGTAATTATCTTCGAGGCGAACCACTTTTGCATCTGGCCAATCGCGATGAAAACTCAAAATATGCTCGACCTCGGCCCCCCTCCATCCGTAAATTGACTGATCATCATCGCCAACAACGCAGAGATTTCGATGCTCGGCCAATGCCTTCACGATCCGATATTGACTCGTGTTGGTGTCTTGATATTCGTCGACAAGAATATGATCAAACCGAGCCGCCTCGGCCGCGCGAACGGATTCGTGTTCGTTGAACAGCTTTTCAGTCAGCAACAACAGATCATCAAAATCGACGGCTCCCATTAACTTAAGTTGCCGCTGATACCGTTTGTAACCAATCGCTGCGAGATGCTGAGCGTCCGTCTCACACGCAACCTCCGCCTGAGCTGGCGTCATCGACTTGCACTTCCAGTGCCCAATCCAATAGAGCAGTTGATTCGGCGCGAGCAATTTATCCGACACATTAATTTCCCGGAGTACATTTCGGGCCAACCCTTCCTGATCGCCCCGGTTGTAGATCGCGAACTTTAGTGGATAACCCAGCGGCTCAATTTGCCGCCTTAGAATCCGAACACAAAGGGAATGAAACGTCGAAATGGTTGGGGTATGGTCGACTGGGACCTTACCATTTTTCTTCGCTTTGACAGGGTAGGACTTCCCCATGCTGATGCCTAGCATCTTGCCCAATCGCTCTTTCATCTCGTTGGCCGCTTTATTGGTGAACGTCATTCCAAGAATACGTTCTCCGGGCACACCAGATTTAATCAGTTTTGCGATCCGAAAGGTAATTACGCGCGTCTTGCCCGTTCCGGCCCCAGCCAGAACCAAAAGTGGGCCAGATAGGGTATTTACGGCTGCATACTGATCGGGATTCAGTCCACTCATTAAATTTCAAATAGATTCAGGTTTTCTAATTACTAGGCAAACAACGACGCTGAATAATATAAAAATAACAGCAATCGCCGCTTAACAAGCCGAAACGGACTTTTTCATCCCGCCCACACTAATGTAACGCGTGATCTCTTGTTAGATGAGGGGGCGGGAGATGTTGGGTCGCTATTGACCATCGGTTCAAAACGCCCGTATACTGCGTTCTTGAAAAAATTCCCCAAAAGCATGCGGTCGATTTTCGACCCATCCACGAGACAGGCGACCAGCCCAAATGGCCAAAAAAAACAATAGAAGATCTGGAAAACCACCGGTTGAAGAAGTCGAAGAACTTACAGCAGCCGAGCAATTCTACGAAAATATTAAACCACATATCACGACCATTGTTCTGGTTATGATCGCAGGTACGCTTGGCTTTATCGCCATCGTTTTCCTTATCAATAGTAGTCTCGCTAAGTCAGAAGGAGAATGGCGAGCACTCGCTCAGGCTTCTTCAATGTCTTACGTTTCCGGAGACTTTAACGCCCTTGATATTGTTTCGACTGAGTACTCCGACACCAAAGCGGGGTTGTGGGCGCTGCAAATGTCAGCAGACAATCGACTGCAAAATGGCGTATCAGAAATGATGGACGACAAAGTGGCCGCGCAACAACTTTTAGAAAAAGCTCGGGATGACTTTCAAACAATTGTCGACGCCCCCCAAGCAAACAAAACATCGATGCTTCACCTTCGCTCGCTTTATTCGCTGGCCTATTGCCTCGAGACACTGGGCGATCTGCCGGCGGCAAACAAGAACTACCAAACGCTAGTCTCCGAAACTGACAACTCCGCTTTCGCTAGTTTGGCACAGCAAGGATTAGAAAGAACTGCAGACGAGCGTTACGCAGCCATCTTTGAAAAGTTTAAGAACTACGAAGAAACGGAAATTGGAGAAGCCCCCAGCGAAGGAATTCCCGGGCGGCCGTCGGTGGATCTGCCTCCGGAACTGCCTCCCGCGCCAGTGGCACCGAACAACGATTTCGTCCCACCTTCAAAAGAGAAACCTGCAGTAGAGAAACCTGCAACAGAGAAACCTGCAACAGAGAAACCTGCAACAGAGAAACCTGCAGCAGCCGAGGGCGACCAACCCAGTGCTGAAAAAAAATAAGACACGCTAGATCGATTACTTTAGTCTTCAACCTGGCCTGAATAACCAAGGACTCGGTTCAACAGTGGAAACTGCTTGAATGGAGTCCTTTTTTATGCGTTCGCTCATACGTCGATTGATCTTCAGCATTATTTTTTTTGGACCATTAGCACGCACGTTAGATCGCTGCTTCGTCCATGAAACTCTTGGCCTCTACGGCGAGCGTCTTGCCGCAAGACACTTGTTGAAACAGGGCTACTACATCACGGCTCGACGATTCTTAGACCGTTACGGCGAAATCGACTTAGTTGCAGTCGATCAAAACACCATCGTCTTTGTTGAAGTCAAAGCTCGCAGCCGGATAAAAAACAGTTCCCCCGCGGAATCCGTGGGCAAAGAAAAACAGGCTCGAATCGTCCGCGCTTCAAAGCGTTATTTAAAGCAAAATCATTTAACAGACTGCCCAACTCGCTTTGACGTCATCGCCATCGTCTGTTCGGCTCCCGGAGCAAGAGCAGTCACCGCCCACTATCTACACGCATTTGAGCCGCAAGCTTCGTTTGAAATTTTCTAGCGAGTGAAATAAAACAGAACGTGCCCTCAGTCAACATTGAGAAACTAATGCCGGAAAAACGATTTAAAATTGAAAACCTCAAACAACTGCCCGGCCAGAATTGCCCCTGTGGTGTCGCCAAAAGAGCCTTTACGGCGGAGCCAGAAAAAACCGCAACCATTCACCTCGTCGAAATCAGTCAAGAAACGCGAGTTCACTACCACAAACGAACAACCGAGATTTATTACATCTTAGAAGGCAGTGGGCAAATCGAATTGGATGCAGAGTTGTTTAATGTAGAACCGGGCATGACTGTGTTGATCAAACCGGAATGCCGCCATCGTGCCGTTGGCAAAATGAAAATACTCAATATTCCAGTCCCAGCATTTGATCCCAACGACGAGTTTTTTGACACCGAGACGAACTTGGCAGAAATTTCCAAATACCGGTCTGACTAATCCAAAACCGACGTGACTCAGACCCAGTTCAAAATGATTGAGTGAACGAGCTATTCACGATAGTAGTAATTTGAGAAGCATTTAATTCTGCACCATCGTTCATCAAGTTGTTACTGTCGGACACATGATTGAGACCTAAATTGTGTCCAATTTCATGAGCCACCACGCGAGCCACCACATCTCTTCCACCGAGGAAACCTGGTAAATTATCGCCGACATGCATCGTGATCCCATTTCCGCTTACATAGGCCAAACCGTTGGCGGTGTTTTCCGTCGTATCAGCGAACCCTGCGGCAATTTCTACGAAGTACATGTCAATAATTAAACTTGATGAGTCGCCAATTCCAGCGAAATCACCGGCATTTACAATTGTCGTTAGATCGCTGTTGGGGCGAGTCCCACCATTACCAATATTCGCGAACGTATTATCATACGTTTGCGGAGGCAACCACTCGACATCCACTTGGGCCTGTAGGTAAATCTCATCAATCAATCGCTTGATCTCTGCTTCTTCTACCGCTGTTCCCAAGAACTCCGCAGTGTTTGAGCCGTTGGTGTTAGAGACAATAATTGGATTGATTGTGACACGCTCAATCACATCGGCTTCGGCTACGCGATCGCCATCTGAGAATCGAAAATTCTCTGTGTTGTTCGCAAGATCGGTCCCCTCGACATCGACCGTATCGTCGACAACCAGTTCATCACCGCTTAATGTGATGTTGAACCTGTTAAACGCAAAACTGAAAACTACAAAATCATTTCCGTCGCCGGCGTCAACAACGTCGTCGCCAAATCCTGGGATAATATAATCGTTCCCGTCTCCGCCTGAAATTGTGTCGTCGCCCAGTTGCCCGGCTAAATAGTCATTGCCAGCACCACTGATAAGTGAATCGCTTCCATTTTGACCATGCATTCGGTTTTCACCATCGCCGCCGGTTACCTGATCGTCACCATCACCGCCATAAAAAATGTTTAGCCCCAGCCCGCCCGAAAGCACGTCGTTTCCAGATCCGCCGAGAACTAAATCAGCATCAGTAGGATTCGTCGCTCCGGGCAAACCTCCGTCGCCTAAATTAACGATATCATCCCCGCCCAGCGGAAATATTTGATCGGCGCCGTCTCCGCCGGAAATTGTATCCACATCAGAACCGCCAAAAATCAAATCTGCGTCTTCATTCCCAAACAGCCGATTTAATCCCTCTCCTCCAAAAACCCTGTCATTGCCAACACCACCTTGAATCACATCCGCGCCAAGACCGCCAAGCAAACGGTCGTCACCGCCAAAGCCTTGAATTGTGTCGTCACCGTCACCACCATTGACGACATCTATCCCTATGCCACCAATCAGCGTATCGTTACCGCCGTTACCGAGAATTAGACTTTCGACCGGAGTATCGTTGGTGAATTCATCATCGCCTTCAAACCCAATAAAGATAACCTTCGATACCGATGCCCTGGAAAAACTCTGCTGAGGGAATCCATCCAAACGAGCCCGATAAGTTTCAGAATCGACTTCAATAAAGCTCCCAACATTCGAAGATGCATCTCCCGCGATCGTCACTTCACCAGACGAAAAATAAATGCCAGCCAATAAGTTTCGAGCCTCCAAATGTTGAAAACTCAATTTATTAATTTTCGCAGCGCGCCTGCGGCTGCTCGCCTGCGACGTTCGCTTTTTCGTCCCTTTAAACGCCAACTTGAAAAAATTCATCATCATTTTGCAACCCTGCTTCCAAATAAATCCAGCCCCCTGTGCTATATCAATCGTACCCTATTTAAAAGCTGCGACAATTGCTCCTTCGCAATTTCAAATACTT
>ENA-OREB01001826-OREB01001826.1-marine-metagenome-genome-assembly--contig:-NODE-1826-length-10309-cov-2.645524_pt1 | contig 10309 bp, 10 predicted proteins | sample MGYA00248625_ERZ508552 | MGnify/ENA primary metagenome ERZ508552 (study PRJEB26219, sample SAMN06267888) | marine metagenome | isolation source: Monterey Bay, California, USA | place: USA:Monterey Bay...
CCATTATTATAATTTTGAACTCTTTGCATCATATTATACATATCACTATTCTATAACATAGTGATATAAATTATATTTTCTTTACTAAAGTAGCCAACCTATTTACGATATATAACTTTATTGTGATTATCGTTTTTTATCATTATAGTTTTTGTTACTTGCCTGTAACTTACGAAAGCGCACATAATCAGATGAATCTGCCACAAATTTGGGGTTACATGATGCACCTTCTACACCTGAAGAATCACAATTGCTCATAATAGACCCAATGCGGCTCTTCCATCCGGGTTTGCTTGCATTGACCTGATTAGGACCACCGCACACATAATTTTTACGTGAAAGAAAATCACCTAAATTGTTCACCGCACGAAATGGTGTAATAACTCTCTTTTTACCATTTATCTCACCAATAGCATTTTCTGTATTCCATCCACGGCGTAATACTTCACGCGATGCTGTTTCTTGACTACTTCTTGAACTTGTGACTGTTTGTTTTGGGGAAATTCCTTTTAACTCTGCCATTATAGTATATGACAATATAATTTTTGACTAAACTAGAAAAATAACAGTCTGGTGAAAATAATCCGTCTAATTAAAGAATAATCTACACGATATTGATGTTGCGGTTATTGACCATCCTGACCACGGAGGACAAAACATCCATATATGAATATTTTGTGAAGTAACCTGATTATTAAATAATTTAAGTTGTTTATTTAACTCACAGCCACTAATTGTAAAACTATATTTGTTTTTAGTATTTTCTTTACTGTTTACAGTAAATGCTTTTACACATGTTTCGTCATTAATTTGATACCGAACATGTGCATGGTTTGTACCACCCCAACCCTGATCATTAACATTAATTTTGATAATAATTTTAGAAAGTATCGTATCATCATTTAAAGTTGAATCATATTCACTCGGGTTTTTTAAGGCAATTGTTGCAATACGCTTAACTGGAAAATCACAACCATAATCCTTTGCACATTTTGGTCTAATGCCACTTTGTGGGGTATCCCACTGTAGTGTGGCAGTATGTTCTAAAAGAGATACATCTATTGGTATCTGAATACTTTCTTCAATTAGGTCATCATTAGAATTGAATAATAAATTCAATCCTTCAAATATTGCATCTTCTACATTTTCTTCTACATTTTTTTGTTCTGTTGATTTATTATTATTATTATTATTATTATTTTGTTTTTGACGCCGTTTCGCCTTTAGTTTTTTCTTCTTAGATTTTAAATATTGTTTATATGCGTTAAAGAAACTAATTGCATCCGAACTGTTATCTCCACATATCGTTTCTGTATCGTCTGTTTTACATGATACACTGTCTGTCGGTTCTATACTGACTTTTACATTTTTTCTCGCAAAACAACCATATGTATCTGGATTCACGCACATTTCATCATATGTTTCTATGATTTCATTACCATAATCAATATCATCAATTGTTCTCATTAATTCATTTGGTAAATCATTTAATTCTGCTATCGATATATTTCCATCCCCCTGTGTAGAACCTCTATTATCTATGTCATCAGTAATTAAGTTTATAATATTTTTATAAGTTTCGGTTTTGTTTGTTCTATTTATTGTATTTTCACCTATTTCTAATTTTAATAACATATATAGATTATCCTGAATTATGTTTATTGGTAATGAACTATCATTTAATTGATTTTCACCCGCTAACATCCATGCTTTTCTTAATATGGGCTGTTTTATTCGTATTGCACTTCCTAAAATTGTTCGATTTAAATCAATTACAATCGGTAATACATCTTCTATTATTTTAAAATATTTTATAATTCGGGCATTTATTGTTGATGGTTTATGGTTTATATATAAATGAATATATTTTTGGAATTTTTTACTACATGTCGTTGCATATTTTATATCATTTAATTGTTTTAGTAATTCACCTATCGGTGTAATTTTGCATAATATAGTATCTATTTGAGAAAATTTTAACAAATGGTGTTTAAACAGGGTATAATGAGCAGAATCATTTTTATAAATAAACGATAATGATGTTAATGTTGAATGCAATCGATTTAAGGTCGTTAAAAATGAAGGAAGTTCTTTATGTATTACATGATTTAATTGTTTAATATCATTGATGTTTGTTTTCAATAGGTCTATTACCTCAACAAATTTTGTTATTACCAAATCACCCATATATCATATTGTTAGATAAGATATTATTACACCAACATTATGCTCGTTTACAATATCGATTTAATACACATTCTTTTATTGAATGTAAATCCTCGTGTAATCCATCTATATTAGTGTTATTCATTTGTATTTGTTGTAATTGTTGTAGCGTATGCATAAAATCTATAATAGTATCTAGATTATTTGCCATATTACTAATATTTATCGTTATTATTATTAGCATTGCTGTATAACTACATACAAATATTATCATTATATTTCTGTTGTAATTATTTTCATATTCTACGGATTTTACTAGTAAAGGTTCTCTAACCATATATTATATTATTATATAATGTCGACTGAAGATTTAGATATAGATATAGATTCTAATGAAAATACAAACGTATTACCATTAGAAACTACAGATAATAGTGAAATTAATCAACTTACATTGTCATTGTTTATGAATAAAGATAAATATCGTAAGTATATTGCTCAAACTGATCCTACCCGAAATGATATTAATCAAGACGTATTTGACGATAATAAAAAGTATAAGAAAGCAATTTTGGATCTTACTGCTAGAATGATTGATTCACCGAATGTTCAAATCTCGAATGATGTTGACCAGATTTTTATTACATATTCTAAGGTTCTTGTTCAATATTTACAGATTAAGGAAAGGGAATGTACATTAAATGATTATAATGGCGATAATAATGAAGATATGTTATTTGGAACAATGGAAAATAACACATTCGATACAGACAGACAAACCCAATCGTTATGGGGGAAAGAACGCGTAATCAAACATGGAGGTAATATCAGTTTTTATGATAAATCTTTATTCAACAATCGATAAAATATGTAGATATGTTATATGCCATCTACTCAAACAAAAAAAAAGGGGCAAAAACCAAAACATATGAAAAACATGGTTTGCAATCCAAATATTAAAGGGAAAACTATTAAACGTAATAGTTGTTTTACACAGAGTGCGATGGATATATTGAAGACTTCATTTAATAGTACTCATCCTGACAAACAAATTAACCAAAATGATCCTAAGCGTATTTGGAAAGATTTAAAACAAAAATTAAAAACATGTAATCGAGAAGATTGTTGGTTAGATACTGTTACTGATAATAACCTTCGCACCAAATTAAGTAAACAAATGTTTGCTCCGTATCATCCTGAAAATTGGAAAACTGATAAAAACGCATGGTTGTCTAATGATGATATTGCTAATGTTCTCAAACAATATGAAAATATGTATAGTAATTTTAAGTTACTTGGACCTACTCCTATTGATTTCAATTCGAAACGTTATGATGACCCGGATACATGTGTGTCACAGGATTTGTGCCAATTTGATCTTCAAGAACTTTTAGATTCCGGGAAAACACAATTGGGTATTGTATTTAATTTAGACAAATACGGACAGGGTGGATCTCATTGGGTATCTATGTATGTTGATTTAGATAACCAATACATGTTTTTTATGGATAGTGCAGGTGACCCTCCACCCAAACAAATTAAAGATTTATCGAAACGTATTATTGATCAGGGTCTAGAACTTATTCACAAAAAACATATTCATTATTATGAAAATTGTCCAATGGAACATCAATATAGTGATAATGAATGTGGCATGTATTCTATATATTTTATTGTAACCATGTTAACAAATAAAGCCGACAAAAAAACTTTTAAAAATTATAGTGATAAAGTTGCCTATTTCAAAAATAAACGGATACCTGATAAATTTATGCATAACTATAGAAAAAAATATTTTAATTCATAAATTTTTTATCATGATATTATAACTTTTAAACGATAATATCATGCATCAAAACGTAGCATTTGATAATAGTGAACCAAATAACGTTAATCTAACTAGCAAAAATGAATATTTAGGTGGAGGAAAACATGGTGATGCATTAAAGCAGGCAACTTTCGCAAAAGAAAGTGCGAAAAGAGCTGTTGAGCGTGCGGAAATAGCTGTTGAGCGTGCGGAAATAAGTGTTGGTGATAAACAAAAAGAAATGAATACCATTAAAACACTGCTTAACAAGACTACTAAACCCAATGAAAAAACGCGGATTACGAACAAACTAGAACTGCAAGACGTGTTTCTTACCAATAGAGCTGCGACGCTAGCAACTAAAACGACTGACCATATAGATAAACAAGCCAAACTGGTAACGGCAACTGCAGAAGTTGCCCGACTAATACCCCTTGCAAGAGATGAGAAGAACATTGAAGATGCCGCCAAAGAGAAAAAAAATAATGATAAAGTTAATGCAGCCAATACACGACTACAGATGGCGGTAAATCAGGCTGCTGAGAAGGTAGCTGCTGCTGAGAAGGAAGCTGCTGAGAAGGTAGCTGCTGAGAAGGTAGCTGCTGAGAAGGCTGCTGCTGAGCAGGAAAAACCTGTTGCTGATGCTAAGGTAGATGACAATGTGGATGCAAGTAGTCAACAAAGGTTATCGATTGGATGGTTTACTAGTTTTTTTAATAATACACCCGCAGTCGTAGCCGATTCATCTCAACCAGAATCTAAACCAAACATACAGGATGGTGTGGTTATTAGTGCAATTATTAAAGCCATTGTTGATGATGCCGGATTAGTTGATGCAGTAAATAAACTAGAACTGGAAATTGATAATACAGTAGAATGTACGATACAGTGGGTAAAATATCAACCATTGGAAGCTATTATTCGGTCTAATGATAATGGTAGTCAAGAATCCGCCGCCATTATTGAATCTATTAAAGCTGGTTATAGATCGAAAGCAAATGCATACACACACTGCTATATGGACGGAAATAGAAAGAGATATAAAAATAATATAATTGAGGATTATAATCAGGCTCACCCTGATGATAACGATAATAAGCAGAAAGCACTTATTCTAGATAAGGAAATTGTAGAGGATACTATTAATAATATTCAGGAAGGTGATATTACACTAACTACTTTTATAAACAAGATTAATGAAAAAAGCGCGGACGATATTATAAACCAAATTATAGACGAAATAACGAATGCTATGATATATTATGAACTTCCGTTAAAAATGTTTTGGATAACAACATATCTTCGATATTTATATTTAACTAACGAAGATATAAAAAAATCGATTGATGCAAAAGGCAATAAGGACTATATATACAATGTCAATCAGGCTATAATAGCACAATTACGTAAGGATGGCTGTCCACCATTTCTTATTACTTTATACACAATAGATCCAGACTGGGTTGTACAAGATAGAGAATGGCTTAATGCAGATAACATGAAAAACCCTATTGGGTATGCACAGAAGACACTAGAAAACAAAATAAAGGCAAAAAAAACAAAGGCAGAAAAAGAAAAATACATAAATGAGACATGCAAAGGTAAATTCAATATCAATATAGATGAAGAATCCACACGAAAAAGTATAGATACTATACGCGAACAATTTTCCGAAGAATTTAAACAAGGTACATCCCAAATAAATGTAGGACAGTTTGAGTTTAAAGGTACTGTATATAAACGTGTTGAAACTGGTTCGAGAGGTCATTGTATGTTCAGTTCGGTAATATTCGGTATGTTCTATAAAAATATACCATTTTCTGAGGCAATTTTAAATTCTGGGTGGAATCCACCGACAACCGGTTTTTTCACTAATAAACAGGAAACAAACACTGAAAAACAACATACTAATTGTTTTATGGGAAATTTACGAGATGTTCTAGCTCATTATATATGCGCCAATCCAAAATACTTAATCCCCCCCATCGATAAAGCAAATATGTTAAAAAGATTAATATTTAATGGAAAACCGAGTAATATTGCTGGTAGTGATTATTATGCCGAAGACAGTGAAATACAACTATTATCAACATTATTAAACCAACGAATAGGTGTTTTTACGGAAGACGAAAAAAAACCTTACTCATTGGTAATATATAGCCCATCCGGCAATGGCACAGTAAAATACGATCAATTAGAATTAGATGAGTATAATTATGAAAATGATGTCATTTATATTTATAATTTGGGTTCTCAAGGTGAAGGTTATCATTTCCAATATGTTCTCCCTGAACCAAATGAACCCGCAATAAAATTTGCAGCTAGACGTAATGAAGAAACTGTAATAAAAAGTGTAATTAATGCTATTGTAAATCCAACTGACAATAGTGATAGTGATAGTGAGAGTGGTAGTGAGAGTGGTAGTGAGAGTGGTAGTGAGAGTGACACAAAAAATGCAACTGGTGATAATAAGTTGGAGATGAAGCAAACACAAAAAACGCTAGATAGACTGAATAAAATAAATGAAGAGATTGAGGAACTGAAGAAAAAGAAGAAGGAACTGAAGAAGGACCGGATGGTCCTTGACCCGACTAAGGATGCTACTATAATAAAAGAAATAGATGATGAACTTGCGGAAATAAAAAAGGCTAAGAAGGAACTCATTAGGGAACAGAATCTACTTAATAAGATCGGCATTAAAAACATAACATGGGAGGAATTACTAGCAGGTATAGGTGGTAGCACGTTAACCGGTTTTGGAGCTAGTGCTGGTATTACATTTGGTGTTGGAGCTGGTGCTGGTGTTGCAGCTGGTGCTGGTGTTGCAGCTGGTGCGTTGGGAGCTCTTGCCGGTATTAGTGCTTACAAATACTATTATAAGGAAAAAGAAGAAAATAAGGAAGAAGAAAATAAGGAAGAAGAAAATAAGGAAGAAGAAAAGAAGGAAGAAGAAAAGAAGGAAGAAACAAAAGAAGAAGATAAAAAAATAAGAAGTTATGAACATACTGTTAATATAACACATGATGTTAGTACAGAACCTAATTCTGCTGGAGACCATACGAGGTATTCTACAGTCACTGTAACAGATATTCCTAGTGCAACTACCGCAGAACAGGTTGAGCATGCACTATACAACCTATTGAATGATAGTAAAGATAGTAAACAAATAAAGGAGACAATAACGTTTAACCCAGAGAATACGAACGATGAGGAGGAATAAGTAATAAAACCGGAAAGAAATAATATAAAAATAATGACATAAATTATATATTCATTATGTCATTATATGTTACTAACAAAAATCAGGATTTATTATGGAATGTAATAAATAAAAATAAACAAATAACATCATATTTTAATCAAAGTCCAAATGAAAATATTAATGAATGGTTTAAAACGATAATTCGTGTTTTTTATGATAAAAATCATAATAAAAACCTAAATATGACCGAATTAAATAAAATAAACAAAGAAACCATATTATATATGATCGAAAGTACACGTGAAAAAGAAAATAAAGTAACAGTAAGTAGTGATATAGCATCAAGTAATACTACAACATCGGTAATGTCGATACCAACACCAGCAATTGTTCCAGATAATCGAAGTGCATTATATACATCCAAATTCGAAGAAAGACAAATAGAATATAGTAATATGATAAAGAAACAAGTGCCTGACACACCAGATTTTACAGAAGGTACAGATGATGGTGTGATGACAAATATGGATGATATGATAAAACAACAAATGCAACAACGTGAATATGATATGAATACACATATGTCATCACCAAATATAGTACAACGCAGTGAAAATGTAAACAATACGCTGATATCACCCACCGTATCAAATGAATCAACTGATTTCGAAAGGTATAAAGACGATATAATAGAGTTAAAAAAACAAATTAAAATAATAGAAGAAATGTTAAGTAATCAAACATTATTAATAGGAAATATGCAAAAAGAATTAATGACATATCAAAAAAAAGATACAGGTCAGGAGATAAAAAATATAGTAAACGATATTATTGATGAGATCGAAAAATAACTATTTGTAAAAAGGGGATAAATATTAGTTAACAGCTAATTTCATAGTGTAATAATGGAATTATTCAAACACTCGTTATTTATTAATTTAAAACATCGAACAGATAGATTAGAACATGTAACAAATGAATTTAATAAAATGGGTATAAATGCAGAACGAATAGAAGGTATTCAACCAAAATCTGGTGCAGTAGGATGTACAATGAGTCATATAAAATGCTTAGAATTAGCAAAATCCCGAAATTATGAACAGGTGTTTATATGTGAAGATGATATTACATTTACTTCTCCTGAAAAATTCAAAGAACAAATAATAAAATTTGACGAAAACAAAGATATTAACTGGGATGTATTAGTAGTAAGTGGAAATGTAGCCCCACCATCACAAAAATTATATGAATATGCAGCCCGAGTTTTTTATTGTCAAACAACAACCGGATATATAGTAAAACGAGAATTTTACGATACATTATTAGAAAATTTCAAAGAAGGATTGAATTTATTCATAAGAAATCCAACCAACAAAGTGGAATATGCTATCGATAAGTATTGGATACCATTACAGATGCAAAATTATTGGTATATAATAACTCCATTAACTGTAATTCAATATGATAATTATAGTGATATAGAAGATAAAAAAACCGAATATAGTAAATTAATGTTAGATATAGATAAACCATGGTTTGTGCCGTATACAAAACGTTAGTTTTTTAGTTGTAAGAAGGAAGCTAATACACCTTTGTTTTTTTCTTCATATTTCATAGTTTTAAGTTTAGCATCGTATTCTTTTTGCATAATTTGTTGTTGATATTGTTTATTTTGATGTGATAATATGCGTTCCGCCTCCGCTTTTTCGAGAGGGGTTAATTGTTGTTTCCCTCGTTCTCTCATAATATGATCAACAGAAGAGAATTGTTGTTTATTTTGAATATCTTTTTCACTTACCCCAATAACAGTTTGGTCTTTATGAACCTTTCTAAGATCATCGAATTTCAATTTACTAAAAGGGTCACACGTAACATACGAATCGTTATCATCATCGTAGATAGAATTACCAGATTCACTATTAACATGTAATGTTTCAACGCCTTTATATTTGATTAATCCCCGTTGATTATTTTTAATTTTATCAAATACCTGTCCCATATTTTGAGATGTGACCTGTTCATCCATATTATACGTAGATTCTTCATTAGTAAACCAATTATTGCGTTCAGTATCCAGTTTGTTAACCATATTAGCATCAAACAATTTATTAAATGTATTATTGAATTTAGATTTATCCATAGCATTAATACTTTTATTAATGTTTTTAGAAGTCTCTTTGTCGTAATGTTGTTGTCCAGGATTGTATTTAGTATCATTAGAAACAGTTTGATTTTGTTTAGTTTGATTTTCGTAAAATTTAACTATAACATCGAAAGCTTTTTTATAAAAAAGAAAATATTTTGCATCGAGTTTTGATTTGTCTGGATGAGTCATTAATACCTGTTTTTTTGCCCGTTTCATGTCATGTATATCCATATCATATGATAAATTAAATAGATTAAGTAACTCTTCAAAACTATACATATGTATATCTAAATTATACGTATTGGTAGGAGGCATTTATATATTTAGTATTTATTTTGTTTAACTGGTTCAAACACATATAGATATATATGTAGTAATATTATAAATGGTATTGCCAATAATATATGAATATAAGAGCCGACAAGATTTTATTACATCATTGGATGTAAATCCAGGATTGATTATAATAAAGTTTGGCGCAGATTGGTGTGAACCATGTAAAGTAATTGAAAAATATGTAGATAATAAATTTAATTCAATGCCAGATACGGTACAATGTGCACAAATTAATGTGGATGATAGTTTTGATCTATATGCATTTTTAAAATCAAAAAAAATAGTAAAGGGTATACCAACTATACTATGTTATTATAGTGGTAATACCCATTATATACCAGATGATGTAGTATCTGGAACAAATGAGGCCGAATTAAATATATTTTTTAAAAGATGCTTAGATGAACTAAACTAAGTTGTTCCATATATTACACTAATTGGTAATGACATTGTTTCATACTCGTGAATATCATAAGAAACAGTTAAATCATATGTATTTTCTAGCATTTTGTCAAACTTACTACTTTTGATATTTCTAGCAAAGGGTCTAGATGATTTATGTATTTCATCATTAAATTCGGTAACTGTTTTTGCGAAATATAAATCAGTATTACTAATTGAGTGTTTATAAATGAAATTAAAAATATCGTAT
>ENA-OREB01001828-OREB01001828.1-marine-metagenome-genome-assembly--contig:-NODE-1828-length-10308-cov-2.750464_pt1 | contig 10308 bp, 11 predicted proteins | sample MGYA00248625_ERZ508552 | MGnify/ENA primary metagenome ERZ508552 (study PRJEB26219, sample SAMN06267888) | marine metagenome | isolation source: Monterey Bay, California, USA | place: USA:Monterey Bay...
AGGATATTTTTCTGGCTGAGTAAATAATTCAATCTGAGCAATAGTTTGATTTGCAAACGATGAACCCATAACATAACTTGGGTGACCTGTTCCACAACCTAGGTTAACTAATCGACCTTGAGCAAGGAGAATTATTCTTTTTTTATCTGGGAAAATAATGTGATCAACTTGTGGCTTAATTTCTTCCCACTCATAATTTGATAGTGAATCAACATCAATCTCATTATCAAAATGTCCAATATTACAAACAATAGCTTGATCTTTCATTTTCTTCATATGCTCATGTGTGATCACATGGTAATTTCCTGTTGCACTCACAAAAATATCTGCATGTTCAGCAGCATAATCCATCGTAACAACTCGATACCCTTCCATTGCCGCCTGTAAGGCGCAAATAGGGTCAATTTCTGTTACCCATACTTGTGCAGATAGTGCCCTTAGCGCTTGAGCAGAACCCTTACCTACATCTCCATAGCCAGCCACGACTGCAATTTTTCCTGCTACCATAACGTCAGTAGCTCTTTTAATTGCATCAACTAATGATTCACGACAGCCATAAAGATTATCAAATTTCGATTTAGTAACTGAGTCATTTACATTGATTGCGGGAAAACTTAATTCATCATCCCGGAACATTTGATAGAGCCTCATGACTCCTGTTGTAGTTTCTTCAGTAACTCCTTTAATGTGACCAATTCTTTCTGAATACCATGTGGGATTTGTTTTTAATTTTCCTTTTATCGCTGAGAATAAACATATTTCCTCTTCAGAGGTTGGATTATTTAGCACTGAAATATCTTTTTCAGCCTTAACCCCTAAATGAAGCAGAAGAGTAGCATCACCACCATCATCTAAAATCATGTTAGAAAATTTTCCACCTTCCCATTCAAAAATGCGATGTGTAAATTCCCAATACTCATCAAGACTCTCACCCTTAAAGGCAAAAACAGGCGTTCCACCTTCTGCAATCGCAGCCGCAGCATGATCTTGAGTTGAGTAAATATTGCATGATGCCCATCTAACTTCTGCACCTAATGCAACAAGCGTCTCGATAAGAACAGCTGTTTGAATTGTCATGTGTAAGGAGCCACTAATTAGCGCACCTTTTAGAGGCTGGCTTGCCTCATACTCATCCCTAATCGCTGTTAAGCCTGGCATTTCTGTTTCAGCAATTGCAATTTCTTGCCTACCAAACTTAGCTAGCTTAATATCTGATATTACGTAATCTTTAGTTTTAGCTTCAGTCACTGTATTCATTTTATTTTCCTTTAAATAAATAATTGTGACCAGTTGGGGATTTTGTTCACCTATTATCCCGTTCTGGTACGGTAAATGGTGAACGTCGTTACAAATTTATCATTTGTAATCCAAGCCTGGGATTGAATAATCTCGCAACGTTCCTTGGAAAAAGGATGTTAATTCATAATTAGCACTAAATCAAGGCCTTATGAATTATTTTTAATTCAAGTTAAATCTTTTTTATCGATCTTTTCCCATGAAAACTCAGGTTCTGTTCTGCCAAAATGTCCATAAGCGGCCGTTTTTCTATATATAGGCCTCAAAAGATCAAGCATATTCACAATGCCTTTTGGTCGAAGATCGAAATTTTCCATGACAATTTTTGAAAGCTCTTCATCAGATAGTTTTGCTGTACCAAAGCTATCGACCATGATTGATGTTGGTTTAGCAACACCAATCGCATATGAAACTTGAACTAAACATTTATCAGCTAAGCCTGCAGCAACGATATTTTTTGCAACATATCTTGCAGCATATGCTGCTGATCGATCGACTTTTGTTGGATCTTTTCCTGAAAATGCACCCCCACCATGCGGCGCAGCACCTCCATAAGTATCAACTATAATTTTTCTTCCCGTCAGTCCGCAATCACCCTGAGGTCCGCCAATAACAAATCTACCTGTAGGGTTAATTAAATAGTTAATTTCTCCCTTAATAAGACCTTCAGGAATCACAGGCTTAATAATTTCTTCAATTACAGCCTCTCTCAAATCCTTTAAAGAAATTTCTGGTGCATGTTGTGTTGATAGCACGATCGTATCTATTCTCTCTGGAATTCCATCTTTATATTGCATCGTCACTTGTGATTTAGCATCTGGTCTTAACCAATTTAAAATACCTTTTTTCCTTATAAATGACTGTCTCTCTACTAAGCGATGTGCAAGATGAATGGGCAGTGGCATAAACTGATCAGACTCATTGCTTGCAAAACCAAACATCAAACCTTGATCTCCAGCACCTTGATCTAATGGATCATCAAAAGCTCCGTCTACACCTTGCGCAATATCAGGCGATTGAATGCCATACTTTATTTGCACTTCACAAGTTTTATAATCAATTCCATACTCAATATTGTCATACCCGATGAATTCAAGAGTATCTCGGACAACTTGCTCGTAATCGACTTTTGCTGTTGTTGTAATTTCTCCGCCAAGCACAACCAAATTTGTACTTGTTAGCGTTTCTGCTGCGACTCTAGCAACAGGATCTTGTTCTAAAATGGCATCTAAAATAGCATCAGATATTAAATCTGCAACTTTATCAGGATGACCTTCTGAAACAGATTCAGAAGTAAAAAGATAATTTTTCATAGGTATATTTTTTTAGTTAAACTTTAAAAAGAGCTAGAATATCAAAAAGGCTGCCAAAAAGATACTTATGAAATTTACAAAGATGCAAGGTACTGGGAATGACTTTATAGTAATTGACCAAAGAGATAAGAAATTTAATTTATCAAAGTCATTAATTAGAAAACTATCAGACAGATACTATGGTATCGGGTTTGATCAACTTCTCATAATTGAAAAAAGTGATTCCCATGATGCTGATTTTAAATACCGTATCTTTAATGCTGATGGAGGTGAGGTTGAGCAATGTGGTAATGGTGCGCGTTGTTTTTATAAATATATAAAAAATTACGGATTATCTGATAATTCAACAATAAAAGTTGAAACACTGTCAGGCATCATATCACTTTCAGAAGATGGTGAAGGTTTGGTTAAAGTTGATATGGGATTTCCTGATATGATAACAACAGTTGATAGACATGAAGTAAATTATGATCATGTCTTAATTGGTAATCCCCATGCAGTCATAAATTTAGCAGACAACAATATTTCAAAAGAAAATTATCAAGATGTCGCTCTTGATATCCAAAGCACTTGGGAGGATGGAATTAATGTAGGCTTTATGTCTATTATAGATAAAAATTCAATACAACTTAAAGTTTTCGAAAGAGGAAGTGGCTTTACTATGGCCTGTGGATCTGGAGCTTGTGCTGCTGCCGCGGTTGCTATTTCAAAAAATAAACTAGAAACACCTATCACTGTAAACATGGATGGCGGAGTTGTTCAGATAGATTGGGACATGAAAAATACGATGACTTTAAGTGGGTCAGCTGAAATCAGTTTCGAAGGAGAAGTGAATCTTAATGCATATGCTTAATTTTATAAGACAATGAACGATATAAAACATCTTCAAGCCTATAAAGACTTCATATCGTTCGAAAGAAGATTAAGCGACCATACAGTTAAAAACTACTTTAGAGATATCGATATGTTGATTCAACATAATAAAGGCATATCACTTGGAGAATTAAAAACCAATAATATTAGAAATAGCATTGCATCACTTCATGCAAGAGGGCTCAGTGGTAATTCATTATCAAGAATTCTCTCATCCTGGAAAGGTCTATTCGTTTTCTTGGTTGATCAACATCATTTTAAACATAATCCCGTTTTGGAAATTAAGGCACCTAAAAAAAGTAAAAAATTACCTCAAACACTTTCTGTCGATCAAACTATAAAATTAGTCAATATTCCTGGAGATGATTTTATTTCTTTGAGAGATCATGCCATTTTAGAACTGTTTTATTCTTCAGGGTTAAGGCTATCTGAATTGGTTAACTTAAAGATAGAGGATATAAATTTTTCAGATGAGATTATTTCGGTTTTAGGGAAAGGTAAGAAGATGCGTATTGTCCCTATAGGTAAAGAAGCCATACAAGCTCTCAGAAAATGGATTAAAAGTAGATCTCAACTTAAAAACGTAGCTAATAATTCAGTTCTTTTTTTAACTAAACAAACAAAAGAGCTCACACAAAGGGCAGTTCAATATCGTTTAAAATTTTGGGCAAAAAAACAGGGAATATCTGAAAATATTCATCCACATTTACTTCGACATAGTTTTGCCTCACATTTATTACAATCAAGCCAAGATTTAAGAGCTGTTCAGGAGTTATTAGGTCACGAAAATATTAGTTCTACACAAATTTATACTCACTTAGACTTTCAGCATTTAGCAAAAACTTATGACCAAGCACACCCACGTGCAAAAAAAAATAAAAAGTGACCGAAGTTTTCATTGATAGCTCTTATGAATTAAATTATAGTTAAAAGATGGATGAAGAAATTACAGCACTTGAAGCAAAGTTAACTGAATTAGTCAATGCAGTCAGCTCACTTAGGCATGAAAATAATGAAATCAAGCCTTCTGTTGAAAAATTACAGGAGGAAAACAGAATTTTAAAATCTAAAATTAACGAAGCCACTATGAAAATTGAAAATCTTCTAGGGCAACTCCCAAGCTAATTATGAAACAGGTCGAAATCAAATTATTAGGTCGAGATTTTACAATTGCATGTCCAGAAGAAGAGGAAGCCAATCTTCAGAAATCAATTAATTATTTAGCTAATAAAATTGATGAAGTTCAAAAATCTGGCAATATTATTGGCGTAGATAAAACTATTATTATGGCTGCTTTAAATATCACACATGAATTTTTGAACCATGATGTAACTTCAAGCGTCCATATTGTAGATTATAAAAAAAAGATATCGAATTTAACTTCAATAGTTGATCAAGCACTAGAAAGTTAAAGCTTTTAATTTTTTTTGATGTTGCTTAGATTATTTATTCCTTGAACTAGTCTATAGCATCGGTTTTAGTCAATCAGAATGTGGTGTGATCACACACGATTGGGTTACCTTTTAAGGGCTCTTGGCGTGTGAACCTAAAGCTTCTTAGTCTATTACCACCTGAACCCTTGGTTCTGGATGCTAATCTAGGCAGCATCAAAAAATTCATAACTTCGCATGATATTTTAGGTCACTTATCTCAATCACATCCAAAGCTTTTTCGTTAGTGGCTTCTAGTATAACCGCTGGTGCACTGCCTGCATCGGCAGATTCAAGCCATCTACTTGCACATAAACACCATCTATCTCCAGCTTTTAAGCCAGGGAAATTAAATTCTGGCCTAGGGGTTGTTAAGTCATTGCCTTTTTCTTTTGAGAATTGTAAAAACTCGTCAGTCATCTCAGCGCATAAAGTATGTTGTCCACTATCAGTCTCACAGTGGGTACAACTCCCGTCCCTAAAATAACCGGTAAGCGGTTCTAAACTGCAAACTTCTAATTTTTTCCCCAAAACATTTTTTTTTACCATCATTTTATCTCTTGTATTAAAATCTAATTAACAATAACAAGAAATTAAAAATTTAGGAACAATTTAGTATGCGCTACTGGTTAATGAAATCAGAACCTTCAGTTTTTACTATAGAAGATTTAGAAAAAAGTCCTCATCAAACTGTCAAGTGGATTCCAACGAAGGGAATAAGAAACTACCAGGCTAGAAATTTTATGAGAGATGATATGTCTTTGGGTGATCTTGCTTTTTTTTACCAATCAAACTGTGATACGCCAGGCATAGTTGGAATAATGAAGATTTCTAAACTTGCTTACCCTGATCCCCTTCAATTTATTGAAGGGCATAAATATTTTGACCCTAAATCATCGATGGATAAACCAAGATGGTTAAATGTAGATGTCACTTTAGTAAAAAAAATTCCTCTTATTGAGCTTAAGCATTTAAGAGAATTTTCTGAACTTGAAAGTATGTTGATACTAAGAAAGGGCAACCGACTTTCGATTACCCCTGTATCAGAAAATGAATGGGAATTTATAAATAACCAAATTAATTAGGTTGATCTAAACTTCCAATTGATTTTGGATAAGTCACTATTCCCCATGGGATACCAGCCACTGGAATTCTTTTTTTAATTTTAAGGCTTTCTGAATCAATAACTAAAACTTCATCGGACCTTCCGCAAGCTAGCAATATATCTTTAGCATCTGGTGTAAATGTAAAATGCCAACATCTTCTACCATCTGTTCTCACTCTATCAATCTTCTCAAATGTTTTACCGTCATAAACCTCTAGCGTACTTCTTTTTTTATAGCCTCCACTTGCAGCAACATATAACTTATCGCCACTGTGATTAAAGCTTACGCCATATGGTGAATTACCCGTATGCATATCACCTTCATCAACATCATGTTGAGTATCAACCGTTTTAATGTGATCAAAATTCTTATCTAAGACGATAAAATTGTTACTGTGTTCTAAAGTAGCAATATAAAATTGACCATTTGGTGAAATTTTTATTCCTCTGGGTCTTAGACCATAAGCTTTAGCATCAACTGTCTTTAAGATGTCTCCTGAATCAAAATCATGAATAGTGACAGTATTATCAGCTTCATTAGTCACTATTACTTTTGAGCCGTCTTCACTAAACTCGATACCTTCAGTTTCAGGTCCGGCAGTAATCTCTCTTACTTTTTTATTTTGATCTAAATCAACAACGGCAACTTTTGCTGGTGTTCTATCGTCATCGTCATCGTCATCTTCTTCATGTTTCATCTCCCCTTTTGCAGGTGGCTTACCTGTTGAAGAAGGTTCTGTAGAAACAAATATTTGATTTTTATACACTCGTACAAATTCAGGGTTGATCCCTACATCAATATTTATTACTTCCTTCGTATCATAATTAATCTTTGATAAATTAGCATCAGCTTTATTGGCTGTAATTAAATGTTTACCGTCATCCGTAACACCTATACCCCTTGGATAGCCTGCACCTACATCTATTTGCTCAGCTACTTCCATTGAATTTAAATCAATGACAGTGATACCCCCCTCTTGTGATGTGATGAATGCCTTTCCTCTGTCAGCCTCGCCACAACCTGCTAACAGTATTACTAAAAAAAATAATTTAACGTATTTCATAACTTCCTCATATTGATGTAATTTTTGTAAATAATATATATCCTGAATAATCTAACAACCTGAAAATCATTAAAAGTGATTTTTTCCTAAAAATATTTTATAGGCTTCATTATTGGTTTCATTAATATAGGTATAACCGAGTTTCTCTAAAAATTCTAAAAATTCCTCTTTGCTTTCTTTATCAACCTGCATACCCACTAACACTCTTCCAATATCGGAACCATGGTTTCGGTAATGAAATAAACTTATATTCCAATGACCCATATGTTCAAGGAAATTTAATAGTGCACCCGGTTTTTCAGGAAATTCAAATCTATAAATCACCTCATTTTTCGCAGCTGGAGCATGGCCACCAACTAAATGTCTCAAATGAAGTTTTGCAACTTCATTATGTGTCAAATCAATTGGCTCAAGCGAAGCTTTTTTAAGCTTTTCCATCAGTAACTCAGACTCATCAAAATTTTGTACCCCTATACCGACAAAAATATTTGCACTTGATTCACTTGAGTATCGATAGTTGAATTCGGTAATATTTCGTTTGCCAATTAAGCTACAAAAATCTTTAAAAGCTCCTGGTTTCTCTGGAATGGTGACTGCAAAAATTGATTCTCTTTCTTCACCAATCTCTGCCCTCTCAGAAACAAAACCCAGACGATCAAAATTCATATTTGCCCCAGAAGCGGTCGCAACAAAAGTTTTTGAGTCCACATTATTTTTTTTAATATATGACTTTACCCCTGCAACTGCTAAGGCACCAGCAGGCTCTAAAATAGATCTTGTATCCTCAAATACATCTTTAATTGCTGCACATATTTCATCATTATCAACAATAATCATTTCATCAACATACTGCTGACAAATCTTAAAGGAAAGTTCTCCAACTTGCTTTAACGCTGCCCCTTCTGCGAATAAACTTACTGAATCTAAAACAACTCTCTTATTTGCCTTTAAAGATTGTGTCATCGCGTCCGCGCCTTGTGCTTCCACTCCGATTATTTTTATTTCAGGTTTGACAGCTTTTATATAAGCAGCGATGCCTGAAATTAAACCCCCACCTCCCACACAACAAAAAATAGCGTCGATTGGACGAGAGTAATCTTCTAAAATTTCTTTGGCTATCGTTCCTTGTCCGGTAATAACTTCTTCATCATCAAATGGATGAACAAATATTGAGCCTTCTTTTTTTTGAATAACTAAAGCGCGGTCAAAGCACTCATGAAGTGTTTCCCCATGAAGGACTACTTTCGCCCCATGCGACTCAACCGCATTAATTTTTATGGTTGGTGTTGTTTTTGGCATCACTATAGTTGCCTTACACTCTAATATTTTTGCTGCTAACGCAACACCTTGAGCATGATTTCCTGCTGAACAAGCAATCACCCCATTTTTAAGATTCTCATCGCTTAAGTTTTTCATTTTATTGTAAGCGCCACGAATTTTAAAAGAAAAAACAGGCTGAAGGTCTTCACGCTTCAATAAAATATTATTTTTGAATCTTTTTGATAAATTTATTTGCTTTTCAAGAGGTGTCCTCAAGGCTGCATCATAAACATTTGCATTATCAATACTGTCTTTAAACTTATTTTTCATAACTTATAGTAATACTCAATAAACACTTCAACGTGTATCATATAACCATAATTTACGTTTAAAACAAAGGATTTACGAAAAATGGCTTTAACACAGGATCAATTAAAGAAACAAGTTGCGGATGCAGCAATTGAGTATGTCAAATCAGGAATTATTGGCGTTGGAACAGGATCGACGGCTAATTTTTTCATCGATGCACTTGGCGAAATAAAAAATAAGATTGAAGGCGCTGTTGCTAGCAGTAAATCAACGGCTGATAGACTTGAGGCCCATGGTATAGAGGTATTCGACTTAAATAGTGTGAATAATATCGATATTTACGTGGATGGTGCAGATGAAATTACCGAGCATATGCATATGTTAAAAGGTGGTGGTGGTGCGTTAACAAGAGAAAAAATTGTTGCTGCTAATTCAAAAACATTTATTTGTATTTGTGATGAAAGCAAATATGTACCGACCTTAGGTAAGTTTCCATTACCTGTTGAGGTTTTGCCTATGGCAAGAAGTTATGTCGCCCGAGAGTTGACGAAATTAGGGGGGCAACCCCAACTGAGGGATTTTACAACAGACAATGGTAATGTCATTTTAGATGTGCACGGATTAACAATTAAAGATCCCATCGAAATGGAAGCACAAATCAATCAAATTGTAGGTGTCGTCACTAATGGTTTATTTGCTAAGCGACCTGCAAATATTTTATTGCTTGGCACAAGTGACGGAGTTAAAACATACGCAAAAAACTAGGCAATATTCATATTATTGTCATAAAATGTTATTAAAATTTAAGTTTTTGGAAAAATATTATGGCTTCAGAACACATATATAAACAGTTTGACTCAGATCTCGGAGACATTAGAACAAAAGTTCTCGAGATGGGTACCATTGTTGAAGAACAAATAAGTAATAGCGTTCTTTCAATGGTTGAGTCTGATACGAAATTAGCTGGGGAAGTCATCGCTCGTGATACTGAAGTCAATTCACTTGAATCTGTCATTAATGAAGATATTTCATTGATTATTGCTAAAAGATCTCCCACGGCAGGTGATTTAAGAAATGTATTAATGATGTTCAGAATTATTACTGACTTAGAGAGAATCGGAGATGAGGCAGCAAAAATTGCTAAGGCGACTATCAGAATTTTTGAGAGTGACCGAATGAGTAAGCCAAGGTTTAAAGAAATAAAAAGTATCGCTGCAAATGTTCAAAGTATGCTCAAATCATCATTAAATGCCTTCGCTAGATTGGATACGGAAGACACTATCAATGTCTTAAAGAAAGATGAAGAAGTCGATGATGACTATCGATCTTTTATGCGACAACTGGTGACTTTCATGCTCGAAGATCCCAGAACCATTTCAATGTCTTTGGAAATGATATTTGTGACTAAATCCCTTGAGAGAATTGGCGATCACGCAAAAAATATATCAGAGGGTGTTATTTATACAGTAAGTGGCGAAGATGTTCGACACGAACCAATAGAAAAAATTATTAAGACACTAAATTCTTAAATAACCTACTTTGTAGGTACGTACCCAGAAGCTTCATCAGCACCATCGCCAAAAAAATATGCCTCGGTTTGTTCTGTTAAATACTTTCTTGCTTGAGGATCCACTAAGCTCAGTCTATTTTCATTGACA
>ENA-OREB01001833-OREB01001833.1-marine-metagenome-genome-assembly--contig:-NODE-1833-length-10296-cov-2.550837_pt1 | contig 10296 bp, 4 predicted proteins | sample MGYA00248625_ERZ508552 | MGnify/ENA primary metagenome ERZ508552 (study PRJEB26219, sample SAMN06267888) | marine metagenome | isolation source: Monterey Bay, California, USA | place: USA:Monterey Bay...
GCAAGCGCGGAAGCTAAAACCCCAGATTTTCTTCAAAACGAAGCCCTCGAAGAACTGTGGTTTCTTGCCAAAAACCCAGGTATGCAGGCACGACTCAACCCCATTTTCATGAACTTATGATTGCCGACAAAAAAGCCACCGTTGGCTTCGATCCGGATAGCGCCTGGGGTTCCATTCTGACTTTGAACCCGGAAAGTCCATTTTTGCGTGCCCAGATTTGTACCCCACGAGACGATTGCTTTGTTAAGCAACGTGCTATTGGTGCCACTCCGAATCCAAGCGGAAATGGTTCGATCTCCTGTTCCAGAAATCCCTTTGTAACCGACAATATCAACTTGGTCGTCGACCCCATCAAATTGCAACGCGGCAGAAGATCCGGAAGGGATTGCCGGCAAATCAGTAGTGTTCCAAATCGCGCCTCCGACGATTGTTCCATTCCGATTATTCGTAGAACTATCCCCAGCTGTGGTTCCGGAAGCTTCATCGAAAGTCCAATGGCCAACCAAATCAGCCCGACATACGAGCGAAGAAAAGACCAACATCAACAAATAGAATCCATGTAGTTTCATTAAGAAGAGGTGATACCAATTCCAGTGATCTAAGAGAAGAAAAAGGCGTCCAATTTCACTAATTTGATTCGAGACGGCCTAACCACTATGGCCGAGCGGTCAATACTAGCCGTGCAAACTTCATCGGCTGATTGAATGACACTGGTTCAGGAGCCCGCCAACTGCGCATCGAAATACCGCTAGAGTGCTCTTCAGATCCCAAATAGAAGGCAGTTCCTCTTTCCCAATTTTCCAGATCTCGAGAGAATTCGATCACAAACTGAGCGTCATCAGCCGCTAATCTTGCGGCCACCGTCACAACTAGATAATCATCAAGGCTTCCATTATTCTCGAGGTTTTGAAACGACCCTGAAATACCGTTCATTGGATCAGCAAGGGAATATTCGAAAAGCTCGGCGGCGGTTGAACCGTCAAAAGAAAGAGAGTCAGATTTCCCAGGGCTTCCCCCGAGATTAGCACTCGTCCTCCAGTTCACCGCATCGCTCAAATCTGGATTCGAAGACGGTGATATTAAAGCCAGTGAATAGCCATTCCCATCAGCAGGAAGTGGCCAGGGAGCTCGATCATTATATCTAAAGTCTAAAATCGATGTCCCATCAGCTGCATCTAGCGAGAGATTTTCCCCCCCATTATCTAACCTGCCAGTGTAAGAACCAACAACCGGAAGATCATCGCCAAAGGCAGCCTTGAAGCCATCCAGATCCGCTACAAGAAGGAGCCGTTCGCCAGCTTCAAGGATAGTATTATTAGCGAAGCTAAAAGAAATGCCCCCAGTAAAAACCACATCGGCAAGGCTGATGGCCTCGTCCGCAATATTCATTAACTCGATGTATTCCGTGACCTCTAGATCGCCTGTTGGATGATAGAAAATTTCGGAAATGACAAGATTCTCAGCCGATGCTGGGAGGGCCGTCACAAAAGTCGCTTCATTCAAGGCACTCCAATCGGTTCCATCGAAGCTTCTGGTTCGAACCGTCGTAGGACCATTAATCGTCACCGCATCGCCGAGTGTATTGAGAGCAGTCACATCCAACTGCAAGTCCATGCCCATGTCCGAGCTCGTGGAACTCCCGTTATGAAGTTCAATCGCAATCACATTGATTCCATCCACGAAAGCGGACGGTAGGAAAGAAAAGACATCGATATTACCTTCCCTAATATTACTGTCGCTCGATGCGAACGTCTCAAAATTAACAGGATCAGCTGGCATATTATCGCGAGCAATCTCAACCCCATTTAGATAAACAATCGCTCCCCCATCAGACATGACCCGCGCCGTCGCCTCAGTGATCAGATTCGTATTTGTAATCTCAAATTCCTTCCGAAAATACACCGTAATGTTCCTGTCAGGATTAATCCACGGCCCACCAAAGGGGTGATTATTGACCGAACCAAAGCCGAGTGGAGCATCCCCGGTAGCCCACAACGAGTCATCATAAGCGGGCTCCCTCCAACTCGTCCCCTGATCGCTCCCATCATCGAGATAACTCCACCCCGGAGCCCCTGCCTCGATCAGGGTCTGATCACTTTTTGCACCATTGATCTTAATTGAATTGGGATGAATCCCGCCGCCCGCAAGACGGGGATCACTTCCATCAACGGTGTAGTAGATATCGCCCGTATCATTCGTAATGAGCAGCCCGGAACCCGCCGAGACTTTTCCGCCATGTTGGCTGAAGACGGGCGGATCAATCTCTGGATAAAGACCCGCAGCACGAAACTGGCTGATGCTAATCGGAGTGCGCCTAGGGAACCAAGTATTGTATTCTCTTTGGAGTCCTCGGTCAAAATCCACTAAAGTGCGAGGGTTAGAATCAGCGTGGTCTCCCCACCGAGCACTCTCGGCTTTCATTGCTAATCGAATCCCCTGCGCCCGTGCGTCCCACTGGGCCGCACCATTCTCAGGAGTCAGCGCTCCATCATTAAACATGTGCTTGTAGGCCCGATCTGCAAATCGCAGTGCGTATTCCGGATTGTCAGTCAGCCACGCATTGACCGAAGTCGGACGATGCTTCGTTCCCGAGCGAGAATGCGTAATCGAGTTAATGTTCAGATTCCCGGTAGAGAGTCCATTTAGCCCCGCCCGCTCCGCGTCGTGACAAAAGAACATGTATTTCCCGGGTGGATTTACCCGGCGCATTGCACGGACATTATTCTGATCCCAGTCGGTATTTCCGGCATGAAAGTTCAACACCAAATAGTCGATAAAACTATCCATATCGAGATACTCTTCCACGGCTGTAAGGTTACCCGCTTCAGCCGCATCAAGGACCGCCCGCCAACTGTCGAGCATACGGGCGTTTACCTCTGCCGGAGTTCCCTTGATCACCTCGATCCGATTTCCTCCAACGATTCGGAAGCCCTCCCAATCATCCTCTTCCCCTCCGAAACGCTCAGAGGTCCATTCCTCCTCGATCCGTTCAAAAAGGTGATGCATCCCGAAGTAGAGTCCGTTGAAATAGACATGAACTTCATTTTGAAGAGCTTCGGGATAACCCATCGCAAAACGGGCATCGCGAAACCACTGGTCGCGAATATACATCCCAAATTGACGCACTGCTGCCGTCGGGTGCACCCAAGAATTTCCATTGCCCCCTCGCAAAATAATCTGGTTGAAAGTCTCGGTCGGAGCGTTGGAACCAAAGAGTGGGAAACGTAATTTTCCAGCTCCATATTCATTACGAAAAGCGAGGCGAAAGTTATGTTTCCCACGATTAGGATTGCGGGAAGCATTGCCATTCATCCGCATTCCAGCATCCACCTGGATAGGTGAACCGTCAGCAAAATCGATCATTTCCACCGAGACGCGCCGCTCAGATGCTGAGCCCGCATCCTGCGGATTGACTTGAATGCCAGTTTGTTGGTCAAACAAATTCGCAACATCAGTCACAATCGAAATTGTCGGGAGATCTCGCAGAGATTCCTTAAGCTCTTCTCGTGTGTATACAGATCCAACAATATCGGGATCCATCTGAAAATCACCAGGGATCGTGCTTCCATTTCGTGACCTCCAAGGCAGGGGATAGCCCGGTGGCTTTGCCGGTTGATTCAGAACATCATCAAGAAACAGGTAAGTTTGAGTATCAACATTCGATGCTCGAAATCCCGCTTTGAATGCCGATGCTCGGAGCACTGTACTCGTAGTAACCTCAACCGATGCCGAAGGAGGCGAGGTCTCATTGGCAGAGGTCACCTGTGTCCCATTAAGCAAGGTCGGGCTACTACCATCAGTGGTGTAAACAATTGTAGCTCCAGGAGTTGCGCTTTCAATAGTCACGTCGAAAGGAGCTTCGAAAAATCCACGATCGACATCGAAGGTAGTATCGCGAACGTAGTCTGAAGATTCAATCCCGGCATTTGGAGCTCCAGGAGTAGAGGCAACCAGATAACCTCCAATCACTCCACCGGAAAGATCACGAGTCTCCGCTGTTAATTTAGGGATCAATAAAACATCCGAGCTACCTGTGCTATCGTTGAGCATCTGAAAGGCCAAGATATTCTCACCACTCCGAAGCTTTCCCGCGAAGTCGAGAGGGAAGATTTCCATCGCGTCTCCGTCGCGGATTTCTCGGCGCTGAGTCGAGATCGAATCGAACGCCAAAGGATCCGGCAGGTTCGCAGAAGCGACAAGTTCGCCGTTAAGATACGCCGCAAAACCATCCTCATAAAACAACTCCAAAGTCATCTCCACCACCTCGGCAGGGTTATCAACGTCGAAAGGGATTCGGAGATAAGCACTTCCCGCGATCCCACGCATTTCCGAAATTGTATCCCCTCCCGCACCAATGAAATTTGGAAAACTGTAACCATACCCGATCCCAGTTTGGGCAGAGTTCCACCCAGAATCATCAAACCCAGTTAAGCGCCACGAATCTTCAATGTCAGCTGGAGGGACCGTCCAAGTTCCCGTCGCAGGCCAAGGAACCAAGGTCTTCGATTCAGTGACCGAGTTTGTGCCCGTTCCATAAGCCACCCCAAAAAACTGTTTTGGAAATTCCGGAGTAAATTGGCTTAAAGGCGTAATGCCATCAGTGCCAATCAACGCGAGATACTCACCACCGGCAGAGAGCGAGAAATTGGTATGAAGGTCTCCCTGCGGATCTTTTCGGTCCTTACCCGAGGCAAAAATCACAAGATATCCTCCCGCCGGAATCGTCACATCAGGTAACATCCATTGGGTGAGGTCAGAAGCATTGTCCGTTAAATACAAGCCATCTGTTGAAACCGCACTTGCTCCAGAATTGCTTAACTCAATCCAATCCGACGCCTCCCCATCGCTATCCAAATACGATCCATCATTATCAGCTACAAATTCAGTGATGCTGAGCTGCCCGACAGCAATCGCATGAAAGAGAAAGAAGAATAACCATGCGGTCACGGCCCGCCGGCTCAAAGTTAATATCATAAGCGCAGTGAGGCTTAGCGCGACTATCTATCACTGAGCAAGAGTAAATTCATCTAACCGTTCGCTTTACCTGGTTTGCTCTTACCGAAGACTGATTTTAGATCCGTCACTTTAGTTAAGACGACTCGTCCGTTGCGCTCGCTTGTAGTTCCCGTCAAAATGATCGGAGTCCCGACATGGTAAGCCAGATTAAACCCATGAAAATCACCAAAACTGACCTCAATCCGAACGGGTGACTTACCAGAAACATCAATGTAGAAAACCTTCGCTTCATCGAGATTATCAGACATCCGTAGACGCCCTTGGATCGTAATTGTGCCTTTCCCAGTTTTTACCCAGCTCTGGAAAGGCCGTTCCTTATATTCATCAAACTCGCCGCCATCAAGACCCGGCAGTGGGGTCGAGGAATTCGCAAAAGAATCCGAATTGACTCCGAACTTTTGCAGTAAAGAAAGATGAAGTCGCCCAAGCTCCTGATTCTTGGAATAGCGGAGGTAACGTCCAGTCTTGAGCTTTCCTCCTCCCTTTCCAGCAAGCACGATGGGAATTCGCTGGGCCGTGTGATTGTCACTGTGACCCATCCCAGATCCAAAGAGAACAACACTGTGATCGAGCAATGATCCACTTTGATCCTTATAAGATTTTAACTTGGTCAGGAGGTAATCAAATTTTTCCATATGCCAGAGGCTGATCTTGAGAAGAGCATCGATATTTTCCCGGCTAAAATTACGGAAGAAGTGTGAGAGATAGTGGTGCTGCTTCCGAATCCCAAGGAAATCAAAAATCATGCGGCTATTACTGTTGCCAAGCATGTAGCTGATACAACGAGTCGAGTCGGTCCACAGCGCCATCGCCATGACGTCGAGCATCGCTTCGACTTGTTCGTTAAGATCTGCGGCACCCTCGGGGCGTTTGAGACTTGAGAAGTCAACTCCGTTCGGCCCGCTCACGGGCGTCATTTTTTCAAGCCGTTGTTCCGTTTCGCGGACCACCGTAAAATATTCCTCCAAAGTTTCTTGGTCCTCGCGCCCCGCTTTCCGCTGGAGAGACTTGGCATCATCGCGCACGCGATCAAGAAGGCTAGAGATTTCATCCCGCTGATTAACATCGCGCATCGGATTCCGAAATAGGCGATCAAAGACCAACTGGGGATCACTCTCACGCGGAATGCGATTCCCTTTCTCGTTATAGGAAATATAACTGCAATCGATCTGGTTTGTAAAAAGTCCCTCGGTCGTAAGCTCGAGTGAACGATGCGCCGTGTCGCCGCTGATCCGATCTGCGATGAGCTGATCGACCGAAGCCGATTTTTTGTTCTTGTGATGTCCGGCAAGGAAGCGTCGGGTCGAATTACTGTGTGATGAGAAGCCGAAGTCCCCCATGTTATCGAGAATGAGCAAGTCGTCCTTGTGTTTCGAGAAGGGTGCCATCAGCGGTGACATGCGAAAGTCATTCTCCTTTCCTCCTTCGATATTCCACGAGGGAGGATGAACGCCATTCGGTTTGAAGAGAGTAACGAAACGAACCGGTGGCTTCGACTCGCCCGCCAGATTGGTCGTAGCCGCCTTAGCGCTGTTTTCCATCAAGTTGAGAAATGGCAGTGGCACCAAGGCACCAGCGGCTCCCCGCAAAAAGGTCCGGCGCTCGATGTTCCAACTCTTACTCATCGCTCTTATCTCTACTTATAATGATTCTTTCCCGAAAAGGAAGGCTGGTTATAGCATGAGCTGATCAATCGCGCCCTCTTGCGAGAGGCGATTGCGCTGCATCGTGAGATCGAGATCTCCGTAGTGCTTGATCGGGTTGCCGTAAGTGTTGAGCAAGGTGGTATACCAATTACTCAGAGTCTTGTGGCCTTCGGTGCCATGGAAGGGCAGACGGATGTAACGACCAGTAATATCGAGTTTGGAATTCTTTCCACTCATGATCACCATGGGCGCCTCGGTGTCCGGACCATGGTGGCCGGATCCGGTCTCAGGCATGTAAATGATTGTGGTGTTGTCGAACATCGTGCCTCTTCCTTCGGGAATGGCCTTGAGCTTGGTGACCAAGGTTTTCACCTGCTTCATGTGATGCGTCTTGATGACGTCACGAATAAACGCCGAACGACCACCCTGTCCGTGACCGACCGCGTGGATATTGGTCTTCTCATCATTCTCGGGAAGTGACGTGATGTCTGTTCCCAAGTCATCGATGGTGTAAGTCACCACGTTCGTCAGACCGGAAGCGAGCGCGGACACGATAATATCGGTATAGGCAGCCTGCTTTTGCGGCAGGGTCGCATCCGAACCACCGTTCGCGTGAATGGGGTCGATTTCAGGTAAGTGCTCCGTGATGACATCACCCAAGGCAGCGACTTTGGTATTGCGGTCGCGGATCGATTGGAGCGAGTCAACCTGATCGCTGATCTTAAGCCGCTCGTCACCATCGAGCCCATTCAGCCTTTGGGATTCCTGGCCGTGGAGGTAGCTCAACAGCGCGTTGTCGGAAGCCACTTCGTCGGTGTTGGTGACCGACTTAAACAACTCGTTGTAGGCCGTCATGGGATCGGCGTAGCAGTAGTTACGCTGCTTGGGAGCAGGCGCGGAATAACCGGAGACAATTCCCGTCCGGTGGTCGCGTCCGTGAGGCACCGCCAGCGACATTTCAATGTGCCCAAAGGGCGAGGGAAACAACTTCGCCAATTCAAAGTCGATCGTGGCCCTCTTGATGTTGCTGAGGATATTGCGTCCAGCTTTGTAGGCCCCCATGCAGCCGGAGTAGGAGTAATGCCCTCCCCCGCTCACTGACATCGAGATCCCGTGAAGGATGGTCATGTTCTCCTTGTGGCCATCCAAGGCATTGAGCCAGCCGGGCAGCTCGTGCTTGTCGAGGCCCACTTCAAAGGCCTCCTTCTCTTTGTGCTTCTTGAGTTCCTCCTCAGAAAACGAAGGCAGCCCAAATTGATTGGTCAGATTGCCATTCGATTTGCGCACAAAGACAAAGCGATGCGGAGCACTGGCCACGCCATCGGCTGGAGCCGCGAGCAATTGGTTAAACGACGGGGTCAGCGCCAGGCCGGTGGTGCCGAGCGCGGTCGTCTTGAAAAATTCGCGTCTATTGAGGGCCATCTTTTTCTTTGGGTTTACGGTAAATGAAGGAGTCGGAGGTCAGGAGGGAAATGACTACGGCGTCAAAACTACCATTGCTGTCCAGATAGGCTTTGTCTGCGTCGATCAGCGCCTTGGAATCGGCCAGCGTCTCGTTGCGCCCGAGGAAATAACGGAAGGCATGACGAATGATCGACTGGCGGACTTTGTCAGACTTCGCGAGGCGGTCGATGAGGTCAAAGGCATCCTTGACGTCGCCGTCCAACTTCTTGTCATCCGTTCCCTTCAGCACGCCGCGCGCATCGACCGGCAGGGTCTTATACTCCGCCAGCGAAGCACCAAACTTATTGAGTGTCTTGCGATCGGCTTTTTTGATCAGATTGTCGGGATGCTCGAGGTTTTCCTGAAGACGGAAGCGTCCGAAATCGTCGTAGTTTTCAAAAGGGAAACCCAGCGGGTCCATTTTCTGGTGGCAGCGCCAGCAGTAAGTGTCGCCAGTACGAACCTCCATGCGCTGGCGAAGCGTCTTTTCCTTGTTCGGATGAATCACGGCATCGACCGTGATCGGAACGTCGGGAATGGTGCCGGCCAGGAGCTTTTCCCGGATCCATTTACCCCGGTGGATCGGGTCGGTCTCGAGGTTTTGGGAATGAGCAATGAGCCAGGCCGGATGGGTCAGGATCCCTTTGCGGTTGGGAATCTTCGCGGGCTGGTGGCTCGGGTAGTCCCACGACCGCCAGTCGAGATTCCAGTAGGTCGTGACCTGTTCGCCGCGCATCTGCTGTCCGGACCGGCCGAGCACCGGGCCACCGTGCCAGAAGCCCATCCCGTTTTTCATATAAGGCAAAGCACCGGACTGACCATTGCTAAAGTGCAACTCGAGCCCGCTCATCATCTTTTGCAGCTTGCGGAGAATCTTGGGGTGATCCCCTTTCTTCTCACGCTGGAATTCCCAGTGTTCTCTCAGGAAAGCCTCGTGCGGGGCGACGTCTTCCGGCTTCCATTCCTGCCAGTCTGCGTCTTTGAATTTTTCGTAGATACTTTTCAGCGATTCCGATGCGGCCGTCATCGACTCGTTGTCGCCGTTGTGAAAAATGTAGAACTTATCGGTAGTCAACAATTCTTCAAACACCCGCTCGTCCTTCTCGAGAAGATGTTCAACCAGCATGTCCGCCTCTTCGATCAGTCTGCTGACGGCCTGTTCATGGCGACCGGCTCCAAAGCGGCTATCGTCCTTGAAGACCTTGAGGGCCTTAGAATAGCCGAAGAAGTCACGGAAGAACCGCAACTTCCGGATCGGTTGGTTCGTCACACTGGAGTTGAGGTTGGCCGCCTGTACCCCTTCATCGATGATCGTCCATCGGTCGCGGCGCTTGAGCATCCGGCGGATTTCACGTTCATAATCCCCGCGGGTCTTAAGGCGTCCATCCTGAACCGCTTTCGCCAGTTCCTCATCAGGACTGGAATCGGTCAACGCGTAGGCGAGGGCGTAACTCGCATCCCTCGGCGACATCATTCGCCGACCATGTTCATCCGCGGCACCCGCGCCAAATTCGTGGCGGTAGGCAAACTCGGTATTCAAGATCAAGGACTCGATCAGCTTGGCCATGGCCTGCTGCCGCCCGATCTTGGCCATGAACAGTTTGAGCAATTCCCCGTTCTCGGCCCGCTCCGATTCACTCGGCGGACGCTCCAAAATCCGGGCATACAACTCATCGATCAAGGCCTTGATCCCGGCTTCATCCGCACCCGCGGCCGACTCACGCTCCTCCTTGAAGGACGCAGTCCAATCGGACACACACTTTTCAATGATCGCCTGGTAGCTGTCACCCTTCTTGCGATGCTTCTTGATTGTCGCCGCGATCACTCGCATCTCCTCATCGTTCAAAGGCTTGTATGCCGGCGCCGGACTACGTTTCCTCGCTTCGCGATAAATTAACTCCATGTCCCAGTGATCCCAGAACACCTTCATCATGGTGATCCGGTTCTGAATGCGATTGGCGGAGATGCCTTGCCTGACCCAGCCGCCTTCGGCTTGCAGAATGATCTTCTCGTAGTCTGAACGCTGCTCCTCGAGATAAGGCGTCCAAGGCGAGCCCTTGTCATCCTTCATCTCCTTGGACTTATCCTCGGCGACCTTGTCTGGGGTCTTTTTGTAAGTCGCCATGCTTCGGAAGACCGCCTCGACGTCCTGCTTGTCCTGGCTGTTGAGGAACTCGGAGCGTTGAATGCG
>ENA-OREB01001840-OREB01001840.1-marine-metagenome-genome-assembly--contig:-NODE-1840-length-10276-cov-2.550838_pt1 | contig 10276 bp, 8 predicted proteins | sample MGYA00248625_ERZ508552 | MGnify/ENA primary metagenome ERZ508552 (study PRJEB26219, sample SAMN06267888) | marine metagenome | isolation source: Monterey Bay, California, USA | place: USA:Monterey Bay...
CATTCTATGTCTTGTTAAAAAACGAAGTGCTCAGAACCTATCCAGAAAGCCAAATTGACGAAATCCTCGCGTGGGATATGTGTTTTTATGACGTCAACCCCCCCGCTTTAATTGGCCTTGACGACGCGTTTATTGCAAGCGCCCGTTTAGACAACCTATTGTCGTGCTTTATCGCCATAGAGGCCTTGATTCAAAACGATGCAGCAACGAACACCTTAGTTGTACTCAACGATCATGAGGAGGTCGGCAGCAGCTCAATTGCGGGCGCTGATGGCTCCTTTTTAGTCGACGTACTAAGCCGTTTGATAGCAAATCCCGAGGAAAAGACCCGCATAATGGCCAGGTCCTTGTTAATTTCGACAGATAATGCCCATGGCGTGCATCCTAATTTTTCGGGCAAACATGATCCACGCCACAGCCCGAAGCTAAACAAAGGGCCCGTGGTCAAGGTAAACGCCAATCAGCGCTACGCGACCAATAGCGACACCCACGGTTATTTTAGGGCTCTGTGCGAAGCGAAGGACATCCCACATCAGGTTTTCGTCACACGATCCGATATGGGGTGCGGCAGCACCATCGGACCGATCACCGCGAGCAAGCTCGGGGTAAAAACCCTCGATATTGGCGTGCCGACTTTTGGGATGCACTCCATTCGAGAATTAGCTGGAGCAAAAGATCCTGAGTATCTGCTGCAGGCGCTTACCGCTTTTTTCAACCAAGCACAGGGCGTGCAAATCACCCCTGAGCATTAATCAAGAGTGAGCGATATGAGACTCGCTTGCTCCTGCAGGCGACGCAACAGCTTAGGCAACAAGACAGAATCGGGTTGAGCGGCAAACCGAGCTTTGGTGGTCTGGTAGAGGGTACTGAGCCGCGCGTCCCGCTGCCACCGAGCCGACAAGAAAGCGCGCCATCGCTGGACCTGCGCTGCATCTAAGCTCTCAGGATAGTGCCTTGCTTTAAACGTGAACAACAATTCATTGAGACGTGCCGTTTCGAATACCTCGGTTTGCCCCGGTGTACTCGCTGTCTCATGAACCCATGCGAAGCGACTGCGATCAACTTCTGAGACAAACCCGCCGCCATAAAGCTGAAACTCTGCATCCTTCTCGGACACCTCAGGCACCTGCCGCAATGTCTCAATGAGCGCACCTTGAACGCCAGGATGACTTTGGATCTTTTTTACAAACCCAGCAAGCGCGTCATGAGACCAGCTCAAATCCACCGCTAATGCCGATGGCAACGTATTCATCGGCGCGATCGGCGGACAACGATTGATTTGGATCCGCTGGACCACTGAGGGCTTCGACCCTTCACCTTTAACCCGTTTTGGCAACAAAAAGTCCGTTAGCGCGTCCCCTTTTAGCGAACAATAGGCTTCCGGGTCTTGGCGGAGGTCTAAGCAGATAACAGAATTTTGATTTGAAGGATGCGCAAGCAGGGGCAGGATCGGCGCAAGATATCGATCATTCGGATCAAAAAACGGTTGAACCAACAGCACGGGCGCTTTACCCAATGGGTAGAGCAGGTCTAAAACGGGCTGCTTCTTACGCATCTTAAAATGATACTCAAATAATTTTGGTTGCACATTCTTAACGAGTTTGGCCAAAGAAATTGTCGCTTCAATGTCTGACAACGCATCGTGGGCATTTTCATGACTGAGCCCATTCTCCTCGGCCATCTTCACGAGCGTAAAAGACGGTTTACCATCTTCTCGTTTCGGCCAGTTGATGCCCGCCGGACGAAGCGCGTAAGTCATCCGAAGTAGATTGATCAGGTCCCAGCGTGAATTGCCGTTCTGCCACTCGCGCGCATAAGGATCAAAGAAATTGCGATACGAAGATTGCCGAACAAACTCATCATCGAAATTTAAATTGTTATACCCAACCACACAGGTATTTGGCTCTGTAAAACACGCTAGAATTTTTCGAAGCCCTTCTAATTCACTCAAGCCTTCAGCATCAATTTGATCCGGGTCAATTCCGGTGATCAATGTGGCATCTGGATGAAACAGCGTGTCGACACTGGGTTTAATATAGAAGTTGACGGGCGGGCCGATGGGTCGAAGGTCCGAATCGGTTCGCTGGCCTGCGAACTGGACGATTCGATCCAAAATCGGGTCCGTACCCGTAGTCTCAAGGTCATACCAAAAAAAGGTGCTTTGCATATGATTGCATCTTCGAATCCTGCCCTACTGTACCCTATAATCAAGCGAACTGGTCTCGAGTAGTACAATGGGTCATTCAAAAATTCTGTTTACCGCTTTGGGCCCGATTGCAGGCTCCGTGCTCTTTTGGATGCTGACTGCGCAGGATCAACCCACAGCCATCGCCATTACCGCGGCAATCACTCTCTGGACCGGCCTCTGGTGGGTCTTTGAGCCCATTCCCATTCCTGCAACTTCATTGTTGCCGCTAGCATTGTTCCCGGCATTTGGCATTTTAACGCCGTCACAAGTTGGCGCTGCCTACGGAAGCCCGCTTGTTTTATTACTGATGGGCGGCTTCATTTTATCAACGGCAATGGAACGCAGCGGGGCTCATCGGCGCGTTGCGCTCACCATGGTCAACCTTTTTGGAGGCAGTAGTAGCCGACGTTTGGTGTTTGGCTTCATGGCCGCCTCAGCGCTCCTATCCATGTGGATTTCAAACACCGCTACGACTCTGATGCTGCTGCCGGTTGCGCTCGCTGTGCTCGAAAAAGCCCCCGACAAGCGATTGGCCGTGCCTTTATTATTGGGTATTGCTTACGCCTCCAGCATCGGCGGTATCGGCACCCCTATCGGTACGCCACCGAATCTGGTTTTTAGAGAAGTTTATGCAACGACCACAGGCCAAGAAATTGGCTTTCTGACTTGGATGAGCTGGGGCGTGCCGGTTGTGCTCTTGTTTGTGCCCTTGACCGCCTTGTGGCTCACTCGGAATCTGAATTATCAAGGCACATTCGAATTACCGCCGGTTGGCACTTGGGAAACCGCAGAGCGGCGAGTGCTGATCGTGTTTTCGTTAACCGCACTCGCCTGGGTGACCCGCAGCCAACCCTATGGTGGTTGGAGCCAATTACTGGACGTACCGGGTATTAATGATGCAAGCATTGCAATGCTTGCCGTCGTTGTCATGTTTTTAGTGCCTAATGGCAAGGGTGAGCGTTTACTGACCTGGGACTCCGCGGAAAAAATTCCTTGGGGGATGCTTATTCTCTTTGGGGGCGGCATCGCCATAGCCAAAGCCTTTGTTACTTCCGGACTATCCCAAGAGCTTGGCGGCATGCTCACCCAACTGGCAGGGATGGATCTGTTCTTTTTAGTCTTGGTCATTTGCCTGGTGATCACTTTTATGACCGAAATCACCAGCAATACGGCGACCACTACTTTGATGTTGCCGATCCTTGCCGCCGCCGCAGTCGCCTTTGACATCCCACCGGAGCGATTGATGGTCCCAGCTGCCATGAGCGCAAGCTGCGCGTTTATGCTACCGGTCGCCACCGCGCCTAATACCATTATGTTTAGCACGGGCGCCTTTCCGATTAGAACCATGGTACGAGAGGGTTTGGCGCTCAATTTTATCGGCGCCTTTTTGATTAGCGCGCTGAGCGTTTGGCTGATCTAACGATTCAGGTCTGGAGTCGGGGCGGTAAAGATCATGATACTGAAAGGGGTGACGAGACGACCTCACAGGACTATTCTTAACACTGACAACTCGATTATTTAAGGTACACCATGCGATTCACTCGGGGCAGTGTCACACTGTTACTCATGTTCTTTAACACTTTGATCCTTGCGATACCGTTATGTATTGCGGCGCTACTGCGCGGGCTTATCCCTTCCCGCTATCAAGCGCTGTGTACGCAGATGTCAATGCGTTGTGCCGAGGGCTGGATTGCCAACAACAACCGCATCATCGATACTTTTCAAACTCTAGACATAAGCGTTGCGCACTATCCTGAATTAAGCCCTGACGAGTGGTACCTGGTCATCTGCAACCATCAAAGCTGGACAGATATTGTGATTCTGCAGCGGATCATGAACAAAAGAATCCCAATGTTGAAATTTTTTATTAAACAAACGCTGCTATTTGTTCCGATCCTAGGCATTTGTTTTGTAGCACTCGATTTCCCCATTATGAAGCGTTATAACAAGCGGACCCTTGCCAAGAGACCGCATCTGAAAGGCCGGGACCTTGAGACCACCTTAAAATCCTGTGAGCGGTTTAAGCTCACGCCAGTTTCGGTCCTAAATTTTGTGGAGGGCACTCGTTTCTCTCCCGAGAAACAAAGGCAAACAAAGAGTCCATACCAATACTTACTCAAACCCAAAGGCGGTGGTGTCGCCATGGTCGTCGATTCCATGCAGGATGATCTCAGTGCAATCTTGGATGTGACAATGGTCTATCACGATCAAACCCCATCATTTTGGTCTTTTATATGCGGTCATCCAACGCCAATTAGAATCCAAATTGACCGACTTGGGATTCCTAAACGAACTGATTTTGCAGAATCCGGTGCCGTGAAATCGATGGGTAAACAGGTTAAGCAACTTTTACTCGATCGCTGGGATAAGAAAGACGGCGTTTTGCAGCAACAGCTAGAGCCTAACTAACTCTCCTGCTATGCTTACTGATTGGAGGACCCGCTTTGACTTCAATCTACAATGACTACTTTGGGCTGAAAGAATCCCCCTTCTCGATTGCACCGAATCCTCAATATCTTTACATGAGTGATCGGCATCGCGAGGCGCTCGCACATTTGATGTACGGCATCCAAGGTGATGGCGCCTTCATCCTATTGTCTGGTGAAGTCGGAACCGGAAAAACCACGATTTGTCGATGCCTGCTAGAGCAAATCCCGACCCAAGTTGATACCGCCTTCATTCTTAATCCGAAATTAACGGCTGCTGAACTGCTTGCGGCGGCCTGCGACGACTTAAAAATCAGCTATCCGCAAGGCTCGACCATTAAGGTCCTTACCGACTGCATTAATGCATATCTTCTTGATGCCCATGCCAATGACCGACGCACCGTCCTCATTATTGATGAAGCCCAAAACTTATCCATCGAGGTGTTAGAACAACTGCGCTTACTAACCAATCTTGAAACAAACCAGCGCAAACTCCTCCAGATTATTTTGCTTGGCCAGCCCGAACTTTTAGGACTTCTCGCGAAACCTGAACTCCGACAATTATCGCAAAGGATTACGGCACGGTTTCACCTTAATGCCTTAAATCGTGATGAAATTTCAGCCTACATTAAGCATCGTTTGGTTGTGGCTGGGGCAAAGGGTACGTTCTTCACAAAACCCGCGATCGATCGAATTTATAAAATCAGCCAAGGTATTCCACGCATTATCAACTTGGTTTGTGATCGCTCGCTGCTGGGCACCTATTCTGAGGGCGAGCTTCAAGTCACACCAAAAATCGTGGCAAAAGCGGCCTCGGAAATCCTTGGCCCCGAGACCCAAGCGAGTCCTAATTGGAGACTGATCGCAATCGCAAGCATTGGTTGTTTGATTGTACTGACAGGGCTCATAATCCTAATGCTCACCGGCCAATCAGAGCAGTCCAGTGTGCAGGTGCAACCCGCGGTGCAGCAAGACACTGTCGTGACAATCGCCCAATCAGCGAAGACGCGTCAGGACCCTACCGAAGACGCCTCCACTTATGTGACGCCAGGCCCTCAGAAGCGTCTTGAAATAGCCGAACCCTTGGGCGTGTCAACGTTTGAGGAAACGCCGCCCACGCCCAGCACAATCTCGACGCCTTACGCGAATCAGGTAAGGGAAAGCCTAACCTCATTAAGCTTGATTCGCGGCCATGACATCGCAGGGGCGGCTTTAAATGATCTGCTCCAATTGTGGGGCGTCGACTTCACCGATCCGGACTCCGCCTCTTGTGAGCTTGCAGAAACCATCGGCTTATTTTGCTTTTCGAGTATCGCTGGTCTCAATGAAATGAATGATTTCGACCGGCCCGTGGTGATTAACCTTAACAATCAGTGGTTTACGCTGATCAAACTCGATCGTGGTAGCGCATCGCTAAAAGTGGGTGGCACGACCCACCGCGTCCGGGTAGCAGAACTACTCGATGCCTGGAGCGGCAATTTCACGCTTCTGTGGCGGGCACCCCCGGGGTACAAGGCGCCCATCTCGATGGGTGATCGGGGCCCTGCAGTGGACTGGTTGGTTAACCGGTTACAGGTCATCAATGACCGAATGGGTCCGACAACGCCGGGTTATGTGTTCGACGGCGAGTTAGAAGTTCAAGTAAAGCAATTTCAGCTCACGACGGGCTTGACCCCGGACGGGATTGCGGGTGTTAAGACCTGGATTAAAATTAATGATGCGGACGATATCGACACGCCACGTTTAGACGGGGAAAGCTTGTAATGTCTTATATCCTTGATGCGCTGAACAAATCTGAAGAAGAAAAGAAACAGCACCGTACGCCTGGCCTGAATACGATCCACCAAAAGCCGACCAGTCGCTCTCAGGGTAAAAGCCTCTGGACGATCGTCGCTGGTAGTGTCGTGATCCTAAATCTTCTAGGTTTGATCGTTTGGTTCGTGTTTTTAGCTGAACCCACAAAAACAAACGATCCAGAAGCCAGTTTAACGCCGAAAAGGCAGACCCTCATCCGCGAGACTCAGCCGAATAATAATCGTGCTTTTAACCGTGAGACGCGGCCCCCCCGTCCTGAACCGACATTAACAAGATCAAGCCCTTCAGGGCCAACTCGCGAACGCTCGTCAGCGCAAGCTGACCAACTCCAAGACACCTTAGGTCGCCAAATCAAACAGGAAATCTCAGCCATTCGTTTTTCAAGTCATATTTTTGCGAACGACGCCAGTCTTCGAATGGTGGTTATCAATGGTCAATCCCTCCGAGAAGGGAATCGGTTCGGCTCTGGGCTCTTACTCAAGAACATTACCGAGGAGGGGGTTGTCGTCGCGTACCAAAATCATGAAGTCCCGATTAGCGTTCTCAGCCAGTGGGCTGACGACTAATACCTCTCTGCATTACCTGCCTGGCTCTCCATAACACTCGCTCCATCATTGGGCCATCAGGGGCGTCGGCGCAACAAGAGCGTCATCCAACCGCTGGATCTGCCTTTTCATTTCAATGACTTCGGTGTTGTGCTGTTGCCGATACTTTAGGTTCGAGCCAATGTCCTCTTTTGATTCACTGATCTGTTTCGACATCACCGTACCGGCTCGCCGCAAGGTTTCAAGCGCATCGGCTTGGTCCTGGTTTTGTTGTCGGATCAAGGCAAGCTCCGTTGAGAGGTCTTCACCATCCATCGCCCGCTGCTGCTTCAAACTGATCAAGTCTTTATTTAAAGCATCGATCTTCGCACCAACACCTGAAACGGCGCCGGCGATCGGGTCAAGCTCAGCTTTGAAGCCGGTAATCGCTGTCTCTAGATCTTCAGCAACTTTTTCAATTTTTGGTCTATTCTGCCGATAAGCGACCGCCCACAGCTTGTCAATTTCACTCATATTGGTATTCGATTGTTCCTGCATTGTCTCAAACGTTTTTGAGACATCCGAACCGGTTGCCGCAAGCCTGCTTTCAAGCTCTCCAATGCTGGCCTGACTTTTTTCTAAAAGCCCATTGGCTTCATCAAGTTTGGTTTGAACTTGAAACAGCACATATCCACCAAAACCCATCACTAAAAGCATCAAGACGACGATGAACATCAAGATCCCATTAAAGTTACTCTGCTTCGGTGCCTCAGAGCGACCCCCGCGGCGATAGGAAGAAACGTCCGCAGCGTCCGGCGTAATCGACGGCAGCTCGTCTAAATTTTTTATATCATCGTTCATGAAGGCTCTTTCCAAAAAAAACGGGACCTTAAAGGCCCCGCATTTTAAGCTATTTTACAGTTTAGGCTACAGTAAGTGCATGCATCCATACAGCACAGCCGTGAGCCCCAATCCGCAGTGAATCACGCCTACAACCGACGTCATAGGCCCTTGTTTGCCGCGAAGGGCATTGACCTGCAGCAGCAAAATGATTGCAAAGACCGCTACCAAACTCACCGTCGACGCGGCCATCTCATCAGTTACCATACCGCTTGGCAAATGCGCCGAAGACCCCATAAAAAACAGCATTGGGATGGAAAACAAAGTATTGGTCCGAGATGCGAGGCCCGCTTTGGGCGCGGCAGCAGCGGCTTCCGGTAGCGCTTCACCACCACCCGCAACTTGCGTTGCTGATGCGATCACTATTTTTTGATTTGGCCAGATTATGAACCATACATTAAAGGCCATGAGCGTGCCCAACGTTGCGCCAACGGTAATATCATAGGTCATAGCGCCGTGGAGACGGTATAACAGATAAAGACCGGTTAGGAAGGTAAAGGCTGCACCCCAACGGAACCACCACAGCGCGCGCGGCACAAGCTTCTGAATCGCACCAGAACGGTGATCCGCTTCGGCTTCTTTAAAATACTCCGTTTGAACGAAATTGAAGTAATACAACAACCCAATCCAAACGATGCCGAACAGAAGATGGCCCCATCTAACGAGGTAGTTCACGCCGTATTCTGAAAATAATGGAATATCCATACCCTTCCCCTAATATTGTTTAACGAAACCTAATGCTGTTTTGAACGCGTTCTCGGAACGAATTCAACCGCAGTACTATAACAAACTTTTCCCAAAACATAAGCTTTTCCAAGCTGAACTCAGAACTGCTTTAAACACACCAGGCCTTGGAGCTTACCTGCGTCATCATACTCAATCTCGAACCAGCCTTGGACACCATCTTGAGTCACGAACTGGCGCAGTAATTCAGCAGGAAATTGTAAGCGCTGACCATTTTCCGCGGTCACAACAACGTGTCTGGCTTGGCCAGAATAGTAGCGCTGCATTTCTAGCGCAGAAATTCTGAGAGAAAATTGATTCTTCATAGAGCGAGAAAATTAAAGCGTTTGAACGATCAACGCAACCTTACGGACTGACAAAAAAAACCCCGCATTTAGCGGGGCTTTTTCATCAGGGGTTGGACTACATCATGCCGCCCATACCACCCATACCACCCATACCACCCATGTCAGGCATGCCGCCGCCTGCAGGTGCATTTTCTTCAACCACATCTGTCACCATGCACTCAGTTGTGATCATAAGACCCGCAACCGATGCTGCCGCCTGAAGTGCTGTGCGAGTTACCTTGGCAGGATCTGGAATACCAAAATCGATCATATTGCCATACTCACCCGTCGCAGCATTAAAGCCTTCGTTTCCAGAGAGTTGCTTCACCTTGTCAACAACAACAGAGCCTTCGGCGCCCGCATTCTCAGCGATTTGTCGAATTGGGGCTTCCATCGCGCGACGACAAATGTTGATCCCAACATTTTGATCTTCGTTGTCGCCAACCAGGTCATCAAGCGCGGTCAGTGCTCGAATTAATGCCACACCACCGCCAGCAACGATCCCTTCTTCAACCGCTGCACGAGTTGAATGCAGAGCGTCTTCAACGCGAGCTTTCTTCTCTTTCATTTCCAGCTCAGAACCCGCACCCACTTTAATAACCGCAACGCCACCAGCAAGTTTCGCAACCCGTTCTTGTAGCTTTTCACGATCGTAATCAGAGGAGGTTTCTTCAATCTGAGTTCGGATCTGCTTGACGCGTGCTTCGATATCGTCTGATGCACCAGAGCCATCAACAATGGTCGTGTTTTCTTTCGTCAAGGTAATGCGCTTGGCCTGGCCTAAGTCTTCCAATGATGCGCCTTCCAGCGACAAGCCCACTTCTTCAGAAATGACTGTGCCGCCCGTCAGGATCGCAATATCCTGCAACATTTCCTTACGTCGATCACCAAAACCAGGGGCCTTGGCAGCGGCGACTTTAACGATCCCGCGCATGTTGTTCACAACGAGAGTTGCTAAGGCTTCGCCTTCAACATCTTCGGAAATAATCATCAGAGGCCGGCCAGACTTGGCAACGGCTTCGAGTACCGGGAGGAGATCACGGATATTCGAAATTTTCTTATCAAACAACAAAACATAAGGATCTTCGAGCTCTGCGCTCATGTTTTCCTGGTTGTTGATGAAATAAGGTGAGAGGTAACCACGGTCAAACTGCATGCCTTCAACGACATCGAGCTCGTTTTCAATACCTTGACCTTCTTCTACCGTGATCACGCCTTCTTTACCGACCTTCTCCATGGCTTCAGCTAGGATATCGCCAATCGCTGTGTCACTGTTTGCCGACACACTACCAACCTGCGCGATGGCTTTAGGATCATCACACGGTACGGCCAAGCCTTTGATGACTTCAACCG
>ENA-OREB01001842-OREB01001842.1-marine-metagenome-genome-assembly--contig:-NODE-1842-length-10268-cov-2.887057_pt1 | contig 10268 bp, 10 predicted proteins | sample MGYA00248625_ERZ508552 | MGnify/ENA primary metagenome ERZ508552 (study PRJEB26219, sample SAMN06267888) | marine metagenome | isolation source: Monterey Bay, California, USA | place: USA:Monterey Bay...
TTTCATAAAATGGAAGATTTAAAAAATGCACATTTTCATCAATTAATTTTAAAGATCTTGTAGCTGCTAAGGATTCACTTTTTCTGATTAGACCTTTTAGTATACGAATATTTTCTGTATCAATTGAATCAATATTTTTATTAGTAAGATTTTGAATAATACTATCATTTATTTTACTCTTGTTAAGATTGTTGCTAACCTCAGCAAATTTTAAAGCCTCTTGATCTGAAACAGCAATATTTCCTGATGTCTGATAAGCCACATGAACTTCATGACCTTGTTCAATTAATCTATCTAATGTACCACCCATTGAAATAACATCATCATCTGGATGAGGACTAAAAATAAGAACTCTTTTATTTGCTGGGTTTGATCTTTCTGGTCTTTTTGAATCATCTGATTTTGGTTTTCCACCAGGCCAACCCGTGATTGATCTAGTGCGGTGACCTTGTGTCCCAATGTCGCAAGGTATACGCCGTTTCGACCTTCGCCATCAGCCATGCACAATATCCGTGAATTCGGCGGCAGGCGTTCCGCAACGGACTTGAGGAAGTCATTGGGCGCTGTACCGAACAGGTAATCACTGGCTGCATACCGATCATCCCAGTCCCTGAATTTTTTACTGTCACTCATGTCGTTTTTGCCTCACTTAGGTGATGGCATTAATGGCAGCTCTCATAGTCGCGTCGGTGACCTCTCTTCTATCCTCTCCCCATGGCAGTGGCATGAGAACGGGATGTTCTACGCCAGCGTCGACATAGCCTTTGACGAAAGTGGTTACTTCGGATTCGTTGCCAATAAAGTCAATTGCCTGGATCATGCGTTCTGAAACTGCTGCTAACGCGCCCTCTCGATCCTTCTCCGCCTGGCGTGCGCGCAGTTCTTTGATTTCATCCTCAAAACCGGCCTGGCTGAACATCCGAGCGTATCCATCTGCCATGGCATAGTTAAACAGGTCTTTTCTGGCTGATCTGGCGCTGCGCTCAAAATCGCCAACGGCGGCGTGTACGTACGCGTAGATTTTAGCATCGCCACCTTTTCTGACCTGTTCGATGGATGTTCCAACGTGAGAAGCTGGCAAGTAGTTCAGTAGAACACCATCGGCGACTTCCCCGGCCAACTTCAACATCTGTGGGTTCAATGCCGCCATGATGATTTTTGGTTTCCGTTCTCCGAGTCGAACGCCAAGGCGAAATCGCTTGGACCGGAAGTAATCACCTTCAAAGGTAACGGGTTCACCGGAAAGGCATTCCCTGAGTAGTGCGACATACTCACGCATCATGCCGATGGGTTTGTCGGTCGCTCGCTCGCCATGTTGCATAAGAATCCCCGGGGCTGAGACACCAATGCCCAGTAAAACATCGGCGTCCGGGTTGAGAGCCTGCAATGTTGCGGCGGTCATGGCCGTCAGGGTCGGTGTTCGTAGCTGGATGGGAATGATTCCGGTGGCCAGGTCCAGTTTTGGCGCTGCGTGGCTGACCGCGCCCAGTAAAGACATCGCATCAGTGCCGTTTGCTTCGACTGTCCAGAATGATTTGTAGCCTAACGTCTGCGCATTGATCGCTATGTCCGTTACTGCTTTTGGTCCCAGTACACCGAGACTGCCAAAGGTTACGCCTAAAGGAGTTGCTGTCATGAACCTATTCCTGTTTATTATTGTTGCTGTGATTGTTGTGCTTGTTGAATCTTCTGCCGGAGCAAAACGATGCGGCTGGCCGGGACAGTGAGCTGTTCAATCAGGTATTCCTTCAGCTCGTCCGGATAGTCTTGCTTATCGAGGGCTTCGCGCATGCAATCCAGCCATGCCTGTTTCTCGGACTCACCCACGGGCAAGTGTGAATGGGCGGGCGGGATTGCGATCCCGCCGTATTTCTCGCTGTACCTTTTTGGGCCGCCCATCCAGCCACAAAGAAACCGCGCCAGTTTATCAATGCTAACGGTGAGATCGTCCGGGTGCATGTGACGTATCACAGCGGCATAGCCTCTGCTCGACATTACGTCATAGAAGTCTTCAACCAGTTGCTGAATGCCATCTATGCCTCCTGCGGCCTGGAAGGTTTGATCTTCCTTGCCATATTCCGATTGGGTCATTTTGCTATCCTTCGCGTATCAGCCACTCATTAGTTCGGCCATAGTTCGGGCGGGTTTCGTGCCGTCCCATTCCTCTGCGGCTTTGGTAATCATTCCGAACAGGCCAACAATGCCATCGTTTCTTTCTATCAACTCCAGCATGTTGCCGCTGTCCGCAGAGGTGTCGAAGTAGCAGATGTTCGTATTGGCACCCATGTCCATGACGTTCTCATACCGTTCGGTAAGTAGTGCTTTATCCGCGAAGTAGTCTTCGGACCAGATTCCAATGTGGTGGAAGCCAACCTGACTGCTTGGCACCAGGTCGTGATAGACATTGGGCTCTGTTGAGTTGACTTGAATCAGCTCAATCTGTCCTTCCGTGCTCTGCCCCCAGGCGACGCGCATCTGCAGGTTTCCGTCTCCGCCCCGATACTGGAAACCTTCCATCGCGTTGCTGTCTACCTCATTGATGAAGAAAGGGCCAACGCCGACAACGTTAGCCCAGTATTCAATGGCTTTATCCAGATCAGGGACATGCCAGGCGTATTGGAATGGGTGGCCGGGTGCGCTGAGTTTTGTCATCGGGAGTGTCCTGTAGTTTAAGAAGAAAGTTTAACAAGAAAGTTTATGAGGCAAAGTTGATGCAAAAAAATTAATAGAAAATCACATCGGCGTGAATTCTATGTGAAGTTCTTTCAGTATTCTCAAGCTGTAGTTGGGCAGGTGTCGTAAGTTGTTTTTTTCGGGCACAACCCGAAACGAATCTATCCGATCAATGAATGCCCTGAACCCCCAGTAGAGTTCCCTGCGAGCAAGTGGGGCTCCAAGACAATAATGAGTGCCCGTGCTGAAGCCAAGATGTGAGGCGGCATTTTTTCGTTCTAACTCTACGTCGTGCGGACAACTGAAATGTCGTGGGTCTCGGTTGCCTGCACCATACCTGATATCGATGACTGATCCTTTGGGTATGCTAACGCCGTTGATTTCAACGTCATTTTTTGCCAGGCGAGTTAAACCCTGTACTGGGCTTTCCAGTCTTACGACCTCTTCAACGAAGGTGTTCAGATATTTATCCGGATCTTCTTTTAGTTTCTGCCAGACTGCAGGATTCTTATCCAGCAACATGATACCCGCAGACATCGCGTTGGTTGTTGTTTCGGAGCCGCCGACGAACGTGTCCTGCATCATCTCGGCATGCAGTTCACTGTCTGATAAGGTGCGGCCCCAGCCAGGAACTTCATTGTTTACAAGGTCAGACAGAAGCGTGTTATCCGGTTGTTCGCGAAGTTTCTCGAAGATGGCCTGAAAGTAATGCTGCGCCTGGATTTCCATTTCTGTTGCCCAGATGACGCCTGCTTCATCAAGGCCGATAGTACCGCCCTTTATCCAGGCGTCTGTCCATTTCTTTATCTGCCAGACGTCTTTATTCCTTGCACCCATTTGTCTGCAGATAATGAACAGCGGCAGTGGTATTGCATATTGTTGTACATAGTCACATTCCTGATCGTCAATGAAGTCATCAATCAGGTCATAAGCAAGTTTTTGAACGTCACCTTCTATTTCTGCGATGCGTTTGGGCCGAAAAGCATCGTCAAACAATGAACGCATTTGCTTGTGGTCCGGATCATCACGAGCGGCAAGCGATTTACCAGGAACCCACCCTTTTGCCAAAAACAATTTGTGTGCGATCTGCTGGCTCGGGGTGTGCATTTCGGGATCATTGGAGTAACGATGATTGCTGAAGTTTTCGTAATCCAGCGCGATTCTGCGAAGATCGTCGTATCGCGTTACGACAAACATGCCCGTAACAGGGTCCTTAAATACCGGCGCTTCTTCTCTTAGCAGGTCATAGGTGGGGAAAGGACATTCTTGTATTTCAGGGTCGATCAACGTCACGTCTTCAATAGAAGTGGGTACGATCGGGTTTTCCATTCGATTAATTTCAGTCATAGATTTAAAATAACAATATGCGATGACCGCTACAACTGATGAGATCGTATCAGCGTGCTACCAGTCGCTACCGGAGTTGATCGTAATGGCAGCGTAAGTGGTCTTCCATGAAACTCGCGATGAAGTAATAACTGTGATCGAACCCTGGCTGCATTCGTAGCGTTAGATCGATTCCTGCAGTTGTGCATGCTGATTCGAGAAGACCGGGCTTTAGCTGTTCATTCAGGAAGTTGTCATCAGTGCCCTGGTCTACCAGGATGGAGGTGACGTGCGCACCATCCTCGATCAGCGAGCAGGTATCGTATTCCCGCCAGGTGGATTGATCTTCACCAAGATATCTTCCCAGGGCTTTTTCTCCCCAGGGGCAGTTTGTTGGGGAACAAATCGGTGAAAATGCAGAAACTGACCTGAACTTGTCCGGTGAACGAAGCGCCATGGTGAGTGCCCCATGCCCCCCCATTGAATGCCCGAAGATACCCAGTCTTTTCTGGTCCACAGGGAACGATTCCAGAATCAACTGGTATAACTCCTGCTCGACATAATCGCGCATCTGGTAGTGCTTCTGCCAGGGAGATTGTGTGGCGTTGACGTAAAACCCCGCGCCTAGTCCAAAGTCGTAAGCACCTTCAGGGTCATCAGGAACGCCCTCGCCACGCGGGGAGGTGTCCGGCACAATCAGGATCATACCGAGTTCACTGGCGACGCGCTGCGCACCAGCCTTGGTAATAAAGTTATCCTGGGTGCAGGTCAGGCCCGAGAGCCAAAATAGGGCGGGCGCGGGAGTTGGTAGATTATCCGGGAGGTAAATACCAAAATTCATCGAACAACCGAGCGTGTCGGCTTCATGTCCGTAAACGAACTGTGTCCCGGTATGACTTTTTGATTGCGAAATATTTTCCATAGCTACACTTAATCTTCTGCCCAGAGAGAGGTTCTTTTCATTGATTCGGCGTATGGCTTACGAGAGAACCAGAGAAGCACGATACCCAGTATGCCGAAAAAACATGTCATGGTAATCATTGAGTATCGAATGCCGTCGTCGCCAGGGAAGATATATTCGTTAAACGCCCCAGCAAGGGGTGGGCCAAACATCATGCCTAATGCACCGGTTAGCATGTAAACAGCCGCTACTCTTGCTCGCAGATGTGGCGGAGTAATTACTGGCAACGCGCCGGCCGCAATACCAAAAGGAGAATTAACGGCAAGTAGTGCCGGAGCATAGAAAATAAATGCCCAGGTGGCGGTTGGCGCCAGTTGGATCAGCAGAACAGTTGGAATGGTCAGGATCCCACCAATCATTCCTGCGGTCATGTTTGCATCCTGGTATCCCCGGTCAGTTAGCTTCTTGGCGAGATAAGCGATTAACAAAGGTCCCATTGGACCAAAGACAATAAAGGTCCAGCCAAATACCTGAGATGCTTCGGCGGCAGGCACATCATGTACGCGCACAAAAAAGGTAATGCTCCAGAACACGAACGCGTATCCGGTAAGCACGAGCGAGACAAAACCAAGGTGATGGAAAGTGATTGTGCGAGCATTGTCTTTGTAGAATGCAATGAGTTGCGCCCCGTCACTTGTCCCGGTATCAGGCGCTATTGAGGGCCTTCGAGCGGGTTCCTTGAGTAACAGGAAAAATGCCGCAAGGAACATCCCCGGCAGGCCTACGTAAATGAATGTTTGTTGCCACGGCTTTAAGGCGCCGAAGAACGGCACTACCATGGGATTCGCATGCTCGACCATATCAAGTACAAAGCCACCTATTACAAAAGCGATGCCTGTGCCGATGATTGGGCCGGTGGCGAAAATACTTAAGGCCAAAGGGATATCCTTGCGCGGGAAATAGTCGCCAATAAGTGACGTTGTTGATGGGCTAAGTGTGGCTTCGCCAATCCCGACCCCAATACGGGCAAAAAATATCTGCCAGTAGTTTCGGGTCAGGCCGCAGGCAATGGTAAGCAGGGACCAAAGAAAGATCCCAATCGCGATGATGTGTTTTCGGCTTTTCTTGTCTGCCATGGTGGCGATTGGAATCGCAGCGACCGCGTAAAATAGGGCGAATACGCCATAAAGCCAGCCGATTTCGGTATCACCGACCCCGAGGTCTTCCTTCATTGGCCCGACGACAATAGCGACTACCTGACGATCAATAAAGGCGATCAGGGAGGCAAGGATCAGTACAAGAACGATAAACCAGGCGTACTTTCGATCGGGGTATGGGAGCTCTTGGCTGATACTTCACTACTTGTTTAAATTTAGAGGGAAGACTTTCTCAGTAAAACCATTCGAAGTGCAAGCCCTGATTCTGGTTTAATGGTGTCATAGATAGAAAGCTTATTAAATTCACACAGAGGAAAACACATGGCGGGACGAATAGAGGGTAAAGTTGCTGCGATTACCGGAGCTGCAAGCGGGTTCGGTGCAGGCGCGACCAGGCGCTTCATAGAAGAAGGTGGCAAAGTTGTCATGGGTGATATTCAGGACGATGCGGGTCAGGCGCTAGCGGATGAGCTTGGAGACGCAGCTTTTTTTGTACATTGCGATGTGACCAAAGAGGACGAGGTCGCCAATATGGTCGATACCGCCGTATCTCGTTACGGTCAGCTGGACATCATGTACAACAACGCCGGCGTTGTTGGTGCCGTCGGTCCTATTGCGACGACCCCTGCAGAGGAATGGCAGCGCACCATGGATATTCATGTGAACGGCTGCTTCTATGGTTGTAAACATGCGGCAAGGGTCATGATTCCCAGGGAAACCGGATCGATTGTTAGCATGTCAAGTACTGCCGGAATCATGGGTGGTCTTGGGCCCCATGCTTATACCGCTGCGAAACATGCGATCGTTGGAATCACTAAAAGCATTGCTGCTGAGTTAGCGCGATATGGCGTCAGAGCAAATTGTATTTCACCAGCGGGTATGGCGACACCGATGGTCGCTGCAACCATGGGAGATCATACAGATCTTGAAACAACCAGGAAAAACCTTGCAGATGTATCACCACTGAAAGGACGTCCCGGATTACCGGAAGATGTCGTAAATGCGGTACTTTTTCTCGCGAGTGATGAATCCGGCTATACCTCGGGACTGACCTTGACCACGGACGCTGGTATTACGGTAGGTTCTAACAACCCGTCGCCATTTGCTGAGTATCAGCCATTTATGGCAGAGGCTGGAAAACGGGGAATCTAAATCGCGATTATTGTGTGGGGTGTTGCCGAAGGTCAACACCCCGCCACCACGCGATTAGCATGAGTACAATCATCGCGCTTGCAGATATCCACCACAGACCGGATGCGCCCGACAGATCGTACAACCATCCACCCGCTGATGCAGTCATAGCAGCCACCAACATCCCTGTAGCGCCAAAAAGTCCCTGGCCTGAGGCAATAGCATCTTCGCCACTTGCCATAGCGACAGCAAATTGTGTCGCTGGCATGGTAAAGGCGTCCGCAATGGCATGGATGCAGAGCGGGATGCAAATCACCCAGATACTATCGATAAAGCCATAGCTAAACATGCATGCAATGGCGACGCCTACACTTAGGATCGCGATATTGAGTGGTCCTCGGTTCTGTGCAAGTGAACCCGCTCTGGGTGAAATGAATATCATAGGCAGCCCAAAAAGGCTCATGCTGAGCCCAATGAATATCTGGGTCGCACCAAGATCTGAAAGGAAGATGGCCCAGATGACTTCAAATACACCGATCGTTATCCAGAACGCGGCGCCCATGGCGAGACACGATTGCATTGCGGGTGATTTAATTAGCTCAAGAACGATAGCCTTGCCGGGTGGGGTTTTTGCCGCAGGAACACTCATCCCAAGCACTACTGGAAACACGATAACAAGCAGGATAGTCAGAACAACGAAGGTTTCGCTGAGCCCAAACCAGGTGTTGATGAACGCTGCGATGGTAGGACCGATAAGGAACCCTGCAGTTTCATAGGCCGTTATAACCCCAAGGGAATACCCGGCGCTCGCTGGGTCACCAATCACCACCAGTCGCCTGATTGCCGGTCGCACTATCCCTGCGCCAAAACCGAACACAGCCCTTGAACCAATCCAGCCTGGTAGGCTATCGGCGAGAACCATCCATGCTGTAGCGACAATACAGAAGAGAAGTCCCGCTTTCATCATAAGGTTGCCATATCCCAGGTCGGCATAGCGTGACAGACCCAATTGGGCGATGAAGCCAGAGATAAATGCCGCAGCACCGATAAACCCAATACCAGTTGCACTGAACCCGAAGGTATCCCGAATCTCGGCGAGTAGTGAAAAAATTGCGCCGTAACCTACCATCAAGATAGCGGTAAGAACGTAGAGGCCTTTTAGGTGGTGTTTCGAGATGACAGTTGAGGTAGACATTTAGCAGGCAGACTACACCAAAGGTTCATCTATGTGCAGAATATTGCCCTGAGGATCAATAATCTACGCCGTGAATGCCTGCGCCTGCTTGACTGCCCAGGGAAGGGGGCTTACGATTTTTGTATCAATTACAACGTGGTGATTAACATGTCAGTCATGCAGGTAGACGCCTATCCTGAACAGGAAACGCGTGGGTCAAGAGTGGAAGGAGCCCGATATACTTCTAAGGATTTTGCTCTGGCGGAATGGGAGGGGATGTGGACCAAGGTCTGGCTTCTGCTTGGCCGAGAATCTGAGATGCCGAATCCTGGTGATTGGCAAATGGAAGAAGTTGGGCCGGAATCAATCTTGATGGTTCGACAGACGGACGATTCCGTTAAGGCTTTCTATAACGTTTGCCAACACCGTGGCAATCCGCTGGTTGCCGAGGAGACAGGAAGCGTAAAAAGATTCGTTTGTAAATATCATAGCTGGGCGTTTATGCCGGATGGCACGCTAAATTTTGCGCCTGACAAGGAAGATTTTCCTGAGGGTAACCCTTGCGGGAAGGTTCGATTAGCAGAGGTAGCTTGCGAGACCTTTGCAGGATTTGTCTGGATCAATATGGATTTGGACTGTGTGAGTCTGAAAGAGTATCTGGGTCCTATATGGGAAGAGTGGCAAGCACGGGACATTCAATCCTGGAAACGATACGCAGCGCCGACGGTAAATCTTCCGTGTAACTGGAAGGTAGTCCTTGATAATTTCAATGAGTCATACCACGTGCCAACCGTGCATATGGCTGCGACTCCTGCTACCGACCGGAAGAAAATTCGTGGCGGTATCGATACATATTTCAAGGAAACCCGTTTTGACCTGTCAGATGAGGGTCACAACCGAATGATCATGAAAGGCGGATTCGGTGTTGGTGCAACCGACGAAGAAGGCAATATCATGGAGCCGCTTGCGAGCGAGTTACGGCAATGGGAACTCGATCCTGATGAATTTAAGGGCAAGCCTGAGGATACTCGGGAGGCGCTCCAGAAAGCGAAGCGAGAACTGGGTCCCGGACGTGGTTACGTGCATTACGAGAAAATACCAGATGAGCAGTTCACTGATGCATTTCATTACACACTATTTCCTAACTTCGCTGTTTCTATCTGGGCAGACGGTTTTCATTTCCTTAGGGCCAGGCCGCATCCGACGCTGGACCCTGAGCAATGTGTATTCGATAACTGGTGGTACGCCAGTGCTCCTGAAGGAGAGACAACACCTGTTGCAACGATGCTTGGACCGGTGGCCCGGGATGCTGAGGTTCCTCATGTCGTCTATGAGTTTGGTGAAGAAGTCATGGGAATGACAATCACTCAGGATATCGCTGTATTTATTCAACAGCAGAAAGGTTTTCGTTCGCGCGGATTTAAAGGGGTTTATTTGTCAAAGCAGGAAACGAGAATTCGACGATATCACGAATTAATAGACGATTATATCGAGGGTGAGCGACCTTAATAGTACTGAGATGGGGCCCCGATTGAACGCCGCGGTATTAGGGTTCCTCGGGCTCCTTTTTCTGTCCCTGTCTTCTGGGCATGCGCGCTCAGAAGCCGCTATCGAACTGGAACGGGTCGCTGATCAAGATGAGCAGTGGTGGTTGCCTGAGTTTGTTAATGAGGCCTCAGGGATTGCTGTCATGACGGATCAGTCAATCCTTTTGCACGACGATGAATTTGCAGTGATCTATCACGTCTCTCTGATTGATCATTCGATTGAGCCTTTTGGATGGCTAGGGTCAACGGATTTTGAACGGGATTTTGAAGGCATAGCGCTAAATGGTGAGACGCTTTATCTGGTTACCAGCGATGCTTTGATCTATCAGGTGTCTGTAGATCTGAAGGCTCGGTCACAG
>ENA-OREB01001851-OREB01001851.1-marine-metagenome-genome-assembly--contig:-NODE-1851-length-10247-cov-2.199213_pt1 | contig 10247 bp, 7 predicted proteins | sample MGYA00248625_ERZ508552 | MGnify/ENA primary metagenome ERZ508552 (study PRJEB26219, sample SAMN06267888) | marine metagenome | isolation source: Monterey Bay, California, USA | place: USA:Monterey Bay...
GACCGAGGGTAAGCGGAACAGCATCCATCAGATGGGTACGACCGATCTTGACGATGTTCTCGAATTCGGCGGCTTTGGCCGCCAGCGCGTTGTGCAGAAGGCGAATTGCTGGCAGTAGGCGGTTGTGGATTTCTTCGGCGGCTGCGATGTGCATCGCGGTCGGGAATGTATCATTGCTTGATTGGCCACGATTGACGTGGTCGTTTGGGTGGACTGGCGACTTGCTCCCGAGTTCGCCGCCGGCCATCTCAATGGCTCTGTTGGCAATGACCTCGTTGGAGTTCATATTGGTCTGTGTTCCCGAACCGGTTTGCCAGACTCTCAGTGGGAAATGATCGTCTAACGCTCCTGAGATTACCTCGTCGCAGGCGGATGATATGAGGGCTCCAATCTGTGGGTCAAGCTGCCCGAGGTCAACATTGACCTCTGCAGACGCCTGCTTGAGTATGCCGAAGGCTCGGATTATTGAGGGATCCATGGTATCGGTTCCGATGTCGAAATTAATCAGTGAGCGAGCGGTTTGGGCTCCGAAATAGCGGTCTGCTGGGACTTCAAGTTCGCCCATTGTGTCCTTTTCGAGACGGACAGTCCCGATTGCTCCCGAGGCTGCTCTGGACTCGCTTGCTCGTTGCGTCATTGGCGCGGTTTGCTCGGTCTCGAGGTTGTTCTGAATCATTTTTGCAATCGTCGCTGACCTACCTTGGCCGCGGCCCTTTCCGACACGCCTATCGAGCTTCTTTGCGAGGTCTTCTGGTATGCTAATACTGATGATTCGTCGGTCGCCCGCCCTGTGTTTAGCCATATCTATGCCGAATAATTACTTATTAATAAAGATAATTATTGGCTGCCTATACAACGATTATTCGTTTATTCGTTCGACTTTGATGATTTTTTGAGGGTCATAGGGGCGATCTCCACGAGCAGTATCGCAATTCTCAATCTTGTACACCACTTCCATTCCCTCAATTACCTCTCCAAACACCGCATGGTTACCATCTAACCAAGGCGTTGGGATGGTCGTAAGGAAGAATTGAGATCCACCTGTGTTCGGGCCCGCATTCGCCATCGAGAACAGTCCGGCGCGATCGTGGCGCTTGGCCAAGGCGGATGGCTCGCAAGGAATTTTCCAACCAGGCCCACCGGTTCCAGCTCTGCCGTTTCCGGGGTCACGAGAATGTGGACAACCGCCTTGAATCATGAAGTCCTTGATTACACGGTGAAAGTGAAGCCCGTTGTAGAATCCTTCATCCACTAGTTTGAGGAAGTTACCAGTAGTCTCGGGGCAATCTTCAGTGTAGAGACCTATCGCGATCTCTCCTGCACTCGTCGTCATCTTCACTACAGTAGGCATGACTCAGCCCCAGCGCTCGCGGCTCAATAGCATGATGGTGCTGACCTCCGAATGTTAGAGAGGAGTTTGGTGTCGAGCAGGTCGGCAATTAGGCAACCATAGAACCGGGTAGAACGCCATCAGGCAATTCCAGCAATCGGACCGTTCCATCGGGATCGAGGGCACCAAGAACCAGGAATTGGCTGACAAAACCTGTTGGCAGAGTCTTGTCACCCAAGTTGAGTGCACCAACCACTGTCCGACCAACCAAGTCAGACCGCGCGTAATTGGTAATTTGCGCAGAACTCCACCTGCGCCCAATAACCGGCCCAAAATCGACCTCTATCTTGTAGGAGGGTTTGCGCATCTCGGGAAATTCCTCAACTCGGAGAATCACTCCAGCGCGGAGATCCTGCTCGAAGTAAGCAGCAGCGCCGACATATTCCTTCTCAGCCAACTTTTCGGGATGGTAAGGTTCGCTCGAATCGATGACGTGCGAGTCCATTCACTCACCCGTCACGTCGGAGCGAACAATCAATGGAACCAGGGTGATTCCGGCCGAATCAAAGGCGTCCTGGCCGCCCTCTTCCCGATCAAGAATCGTGATACAGGCGGCCACTTCACAGCCCATTTCGGAGAGTCTTGTAGCAGCCTTCAATGCAGAGCCGCCTGTTGTTGTTACGTCCTCAAGCAATACTACACGATCACCTGATTTGAGCGTCGAGCCCTCGATGCCGGGAGGGTTTCCAGTCTTACGCCCGCCGCGGCCCTTGGCTTCCTTTCGTACCATGAAGCCGCGGAGAGTCGAGCCGCGTCCTGCCTTTGCGATGGCGATACCGGCGAGCGGGACCGCCCCAAGTTCCAATCCGCCGACGGCATCGATTCCACCGAGTGTGACAATCTCAGCGTGTAGCAACACACCAATCAAATGAGCACACTCGGGATTCATCATAACCGGCTTCATATCGAAGAAATGTGGACTTTGCCGCCCGCTGGCGAGGGTGAACAAATCATCCGGAGAGTGGAGGTAGGCGAGCTCGCGAACGCGTTCGATGAGGCGTTGCTTGGCTTCGGTAACCGTGGTCGACATGCCGCTTCCCTTCCATTTCGGCTCGGCGGGAACCGGATGAAGGTTCGCACTAGGAGGGGGCTTAGGCAGCGGGAAGGCACTGAATGTTCTTGGACGGCCGCGTTCGGTGGTCGGATATCCAACAACGGAGCGTATGAGATATGGTCGGAGCAGATGGCCCAGAGGTGGTAGTCGATGAAGCTCGACTTACCCGCGAAATGGAGTCATACAGCCTCTGGCTTGACGAGCGAACCGAGGAGGCTTACCGCATCGCCGGTGAAGCTCGTGCGAAGGGTCTTGACTTCGCCGACGTTGTTGAAATCCCTCGTGCTGCAGACCTTGCTAGCCGCACCGAGAAATTACTCGAAGAGTATCTCCGACCAGAGCCGGATCAGGAACCACTCCGAATCGAGGATGACCTTCGTAAGTTGTTGAGTCGGGTCGACCGCGAGACCGCTTCGATTCAGATCGCGGTCGATGTTGCAAAACGAATGCACGGGCTGACTGCCGATGTTCGTCGCTCGATAGACACTGGTCTGCGCGTGGGGCTTGCAGTTCTGACCGAGGCGGTGCTGGTAGCACCACTCGAAGGAATCGGAAATGTCAAGATTCTCAACAATGAGGATGGAAGCGAATTTCTCTCAATCGAATTCTGTGGCCCAATCCGTGCCGCGGGAGGGACCGCACAGGCTCTCGGTGTGCTGATTGGCGATATGGTCCGTCGTGAACTCGGGCTGAACCGATACATTCCCACTACGCCCGAAGTAGAGCGCGTCAAGGAGGAGTTCGGCTTGTATCGAGCCGGTATGCAGTACAAGCCGCCGCCCGAGGAGATCGAAATCATCGTCCGCGCCTGTCCTGTGATGATAAACGGCGAGCCGACTGAACAAATCGAGTGCTCGGGCTACAAAGAAGTCCGCAATATCGAGGGCTCAAGGGTCCGCGGTGGCGTGATGTTGGTCATTGGAGAGGGTCTTTGTCTCAAGGCGCCGAAGATACAAAAACACACTGAAAGGTTGAAAATTCCAGGCTGGGAATTCATCGCACACTTCGCCTCAAAGGGTAAATCCGATGAATCCGAGTCAACTTTCAAACGCCGATTAATCAAGCGCAATGACCGTTTTCTCGACGATGTCATCGCTGGGCGCCCAGTCTTTGGTGAGCCGTGTGAGCCGGGCGCATTCCGGCTGCGCTACGGGCGCAGCCGAGCCTCTGGTTTGGCAGCTGCAGGGATTAATCCGGTCTCGATGGAAGCGATGGGGTCCTTCCTAGCAATCGGCACTCAGATGAAGACTGAAAGGCCAGGGAAAGCGGCTGCAGTGACTCCTTCGGTAGATATCGAAGGGCCATCTGTTCTGCTTGATGATGGTGCTTTCCAACGCATCGACACGACCGCTGAATGGCGCGATGTGAGTGACCGTGTCATTTCTCTGTGGGATAGTGGGGAGATGCTCGTTGGTTTCGGTGAATTCCTTGAGAATAACAAGAAGCTCGCCCCTTCACCGTACAATCGAGATTGGTGGGCGGCTGACCTTGCAGAGACGCTTGATCAGCCGCAGAAGGTGGATGCGCTCGCGGGAATTTTAGGATTGAGTCGCGAACATATGCCCCCTGGCTTACCATTCAACGGAGCCATCAGCCGAGGGGGCGAGCCCCCCCTCGAACGTGCTCGTCGGCGCCGCGATTGGAATCGATACTTGCGCGCGCTAGACTTGACTTGGGAGCAGGTACGAAGTATCTGCCTCTCCTTCGGAACCGCACCACCACCGCCATTCAACCCGTGGTGGTCGGACCTGCCACTCTCCTTCGCACCGCATTTGATTGAGGCCTTGCTATCCTCCAAAGTTGAGAAGCGAGGCTTGCGAATTCCTGGCGTCGTCAAAGACTGGACTCCAGACCAACACCTCGAGGATGTGGGGCTTGACGCCCCATCGACCGGCGTCTGGCCGCGGTGGACTGAGGTTCAGAGTCACGGCGTAGTCAAATCTTCTCTATTGGTCCTCGGAATTCAGCATCATCACAAGCGCGGCGATATCGTCATCCCTTCGCACTGGGAGCCTCTAATCGATGGACTGGGGCTCGAACTCGATGGTTCGAAACTTCGCCAGAGAACGGAAGCGTCCCCACATGTTACCGACCGAGTGTCGCGCATCAGAACAGCAACGAACACCATTCGTGCAGAGGATGCGCGCCTCACCGAAATTGAAAACGCGCGCAATGTCGAACGCGTACGTGAGCAAACTGCCGCCCGCCAACGCGGGATGAGCATTGCAGAGACCGAAGCAGCAGGCGACGAAGCAGCTGGGAAAATCAGCGACCCCGGCACGCCGAACCCGAAGGAATTGATGGCAGCCCACCACCTTCTCGACGACCACGAGGTCGACCGATCGCTGTGGCTAGCCCGGCGACTCTCTGAATTGAGATGGGAAGACGCTGTATCATGCCGCGTCGGTTCGAGGATGGGGCGACCAGAGAAAGCTAGCAGGCGCGTGATGAAACCGCTGGTCCATTCGCTATTCCCAATCGGTGATCATGGGGGCCCGCAGCGCCTGCTCGGTCACGCAGCATCAAGAGGAAGAGTGCGCGTAGAGGCCGGTCCGCGTATCTGCAAAAAATGTGGGATGGAATCTCCAATGCTGCGCTGCCATAACAGACCAGATCCAGCGGTGGCCGAGGAGTGTGGTGGCAAAACTAGGCCAAGACCCCTGCGAGGCAACAGAAGACCTCGCCGACTCGGACAGAGAACCAGCATTCCAGTAGCTGCTCTGATGGAAGTCAAACGCCGCGCACTCGGGCTCGACAGACTCCCCGATCGCATCAAGGCGGTGAAGGGGCTAATGTCGTACCATCAGACACCAGAACCACTTGAAAAAGGCATACTGCGAGGCCGTCACAATATCTCAGTCTTCAGGGACGGCACTGCTAGATACGACATGATTGACGTTCCCGTCACCCACTTCAAACCCTCAGAAATCAACACCTCGTGGGAGCTCCTCACAAATCTCGGCTACACCCACGATGTCGACGGGAATCCACTCGCAAACGATGAACAAATCCTCGAACTTTACCCTCAGGATTTCATTCCATCAACCCTCGCCATCGACCACCTGAAATCCACTTGCGATTACATCGACGAATTACTCGTCCGATTCTACGGCATGGACCCATTCTACAAGATCGAGTCAGCAGATGACCTCGTCGGCCATCTCGCAATCGGACTCGCACCGCACACCTCCGGCGGAGTGCTTTGCCGCATCGTCGGATGGACAGACGCCTCCGCCGGCTACGCCCATCCACTTTTCCACGCCGCAAAACGTCGCAATTGCGATGGTGATGAAGATAGTATCATGATGCTCATGGATGGATTGCTGAATTTCTCCAAATCCATCCTTCCGGCCAACCGTGGAGGTCGCATGGACGCGCCCTTGGTTCTGACCACGAGATTGAACCCCTCCGAGATCGATAAGGAGGCCCTCAATGTCGACTGCTCGTGGCAATATCCACGCTCATTCTACGAAGCCACGCGCGAGCAACCGCACCCGGCTGAGCTCAAATCACAGATTGAAATCGTCGAGCACCGCCTCGGCACAATCGGCGACCTGCGCGGCTACGGCTGGACACACGATTCCGGTGCCCTCGACGCCGGTCCGGCCAACTCTTCCTACAAAACTCTGGAGACAATGGTCGACAAGATGAACGCGCAGTTGGCTTTGGGAAGTCTCCTCCGCCCCGTTGACGTCTCAAGGGTTGCCAGTCAGGTCATCGAGTCTCACTTCCTGCCTGACCTGCGTGGCAACCTCGTCGCCTTCACTCGGCAGAAAGTGCGCTGCGTTCGCTGCGGCGAATCATATCGAAGAATGCCTTTGGCGGGAAGATGTATCCAAAGAAAACAGAATGAAGGTGGATTGTCGAACGGTCGTGATGATGGGTCCTCGATGTGTGGAGGAAATATCGTCCTAACCGTCTCGGAAGGTTCTGTTCGCAAGTACATCAAAGTCACCCGCTACATAATCGAAAACTACGGTGTCGACCTTTACACACAACAACGAGTCGACTGGCTTTCTGACAGCGTCGACTCGCTTTTCAATGACGATACAGTCACTGTAATGACGCTTGGCGACTTCCTTTGACAAGCATCATGATAGCGGCTTAGTCGCTTGATTTTACGCGAAAATGCGGCGTTCAAACGAGGAATCCGAGATGTTGCAGCACCTTGGCCATCCACTGTAATTTGACGAGCTTGCGCTCGGGGTCGGTCGCACCCGACCAGGCCCCGACTAAGTCGGTGCGTGTGCCGAGCAATTTGATGCGCTCGCGTGAGACGCCAAGAGCGCGAGCGAAGCAAACGGCTCGATCCCCATCGGTGAATCCGCCCGGATTGTGCATCCCCTCGATGGAGTCGGGCGTCTGATGGGTGAGTACGATTGGCGGCGGGGTTCGCCGAGCGCTGGATAAAGAGAGCAATTCAGACCACTCGGCTGTATTGTCGCCGTGCGCGTGAAGGATAATTGGAATTCCGCGTTTTACTGCAGCCACTGTTCCCTCGCCGCCATCGGCATCACTCACAACACAGACCAAACGCGACCATGCTCGCTCGGCCATCGAATCTGGCAAAGTGTCGAGCACGCCGCACGAGCCGTCGGCAGCAATCAAGAGAGTATTGCCTGCAAGAACTTCCTCAACCTCGTCAGTGGTAATCGCTGCACCGAGAATCGCAACATCCGTCTCACGCAAAACAAGCCTTCTGTGCAGCGAAGCCACCGTCTGAACTCGCCGTGCGCGGGACCAAGATTCGACATCGCAAGACTCGACCTCAGAGAGAAGTGAATGTGCACTCTCGACATCCTCGGTCAAGCCCCAACCGAAGTGCGCACGCACCTCATTTTGCAATTCCAGCAGGCGAATATCAACGGGCGCGAGGTCGGTTGGCTTACTCTGCATCCAAGGACTCTCCAGTGGAAGGATTCGGTGAGTCTTGAAATACCCTCTCGATACATTGTCACTCACCATGCCGATGCCGCTCACACCTCCGGCCATCGAAGATGAGTCTGTGCTCGCGCGCTACCCCTTCCTGCCGCAGAGCCGTGAATACATTCTCGGCCAACTCAGCGGCAACGGAATCAACGTCGAGGGACTCATTGAGGAACCATGGCTCGAGGACATCCGTCGCCGCGGCAGTCTACGCCTCGTCGAGTCCGTCGTCCACAAGGAAGGAGTCGATTCGGCCACCACTGTCGACCTCTCTTCCGACGTCGGGCGAATGACTGAGGCTCTCTCATTCCTTCACGCCATGCTAGTGGTCTGCGCCTCCTTCGAGGATCGTCTGCTCAATCGCTGGGTTGAGGGAGAAGCCAGCAGGGCCGACCAGCTCTTCGGAATCGATCAGTCCAATTTCGATATCATCGCCCGCACATATCTTTCCGACATTCGCAGTGAGGCGATGCCCGGCACGACTGAGATTGTATATCACGTGCCGATGGTCGACTTTCTCGAACTCTGTCCAAAGATAACGGGCGGTTATTGGCGCTTGGTCAACCGCCCGGTCAAAGCCGGTTGGGTCCGGATGGACTCCGCCAGTGGAGAAACCAGCCAACAGCGGACTGCGCGCCTACTCAAGGAGCGCGTCCGCAAATCTCTGACTGAGGATTGTGTCGACAGGATGGCGAAAATGGATGACGCATTCGCCGGACTCTTCGGCGATCCGGTCGACCGCATCCTCGGCCTACTCTCAGAACGCGTCACGGCCGAGATGCCGATGTCGGCGGCCGTCCGCGAGGACTGGCCGCCGTGCTTCGAATCAGCCGTTGCCGAACTGGCCCAAGGAATCAACGTAAATCACACAGGTCGGCTTTTTCTCGCTGCGATGTCAAGGGCTATGAGGCACACACCAGAAGTCACGTGCTCATTCTTCGAGAATGCCCCCGACTACAATGCGGAGACCACTTCATACCAAGTCGGCCACGTCTATGAGCACCAATACACACCTCACGGATGCTCATCTCTCAAGACAGGTGCTCGCTGTCCTGTGAGTCCTGGAGACGATCGTTTGTGCGATCAGGAATGGATGACTCATCCTCTCAAATATATGCGAGCGAAGCAGCGGCGGCGCTACCAGGAAGAGAGTCTCCATGGAGCCGCCGACGAACCGCCAGAACGCACCGAAGGTGCGGCAGAATCGAGCGAGACGGACGATTCTTCATAATGGAGTAGACCCCATTGCACTCCGTAGCAGGGGATTGGAACATGGTGCGCACACTCGTCCTTACTATCGATCGAGACAATGATCTCGGTGTCAAAGCAGGAATTAGAGGGCCTGTCATCGGCCGTAAAGCCACTCTCACGGCAGCTCTCAGACTTGGTATCGCCGACCCCGAAGAATCGGATACGAATGCGATTCTCGGTGCGCTACATCATCACGACCGTCTCGTTGAACGCGCCGAGGGCGACGATGAGGTTGAGATTGCAATTCTCACCGGCGATGTCCGTGTCGGACCACGCTCCGACCGCGCCATCGCCAGTCAACTCGACGAGGTGATTCAGGAATTCCAGCCGGATACAGCCGTCCTCGTAACCGATGGTGCCGACGATGAGGCCTCGCTTCCAATCCTCACCTCGCGAGTAAGGGTCGACCACGTCGAGAAGATCATCGTCAGACAATCGAAAGGAATCGAGAGCACTTACTACTACATCGCCAAGGCAATCGAAGACCCTCGATGGCGAGCAAGATTGTTGGTTCCAGTCGCACTTTTCCTAATCATCTTCGGTTTGGGATTGATTTTGCCCAATGGCGCTGTGCTCATCGGTTCAATGCCGTTGATCATCGGAATCTGGATTCTTGCAAAGGGATTGGGTTGGGAGCATCAACTCGAGCGTTTGATGATAGATATGAGAGAAAGCGCTAGTGGAGGAATATGGTCATCACTATTATGGACAGCATCGATTGTTTCTGTGCTATTTTCAATTCTTACTTTCTACTCGGTTTTCTACGGCACGACCTCGGAATTAAACGCATATGTACTCGAAGCATTCATCCGAATCGACACCTTTGAATTAGACTCAATAAATCGAAATTTTGCGGTCTGGGTTATCGCTATTGACCAAGCTCTCACTTGGATTCTAGTCGCGGCCTTCTCATTCGTATTATCGCTGGGTGTGCTTCGCTGGAAGGAGGGTTCTTTCACTGGCCAGAGTATGCTTTTGATTGGCCTTGGTGCGGTGATCTATGCAATTTCCAAGGCTGTGATTGAGGTAACTCTGGCTGAACTCGGCGGAGGTGACTACAGTATTGACGTTGGCAATGTGTATGAAACCTGGATGTTCCCTATCCTCGCAGTCATTTTCTACTATCTCCTGAGAACTGCCATTGAGTCTGTGACCGCTGAAGCAGAGGATGACGGTAGCAATCGCTACTGGGGCATCTGATTCGAATTTCTGAGCAGGCGGAGACGAGCCAGAAGAGGTTCAATGCTCGTAGGTCATCTCCATCTGACACGATGGGCAGATGACCTTGATTGGGCGAATATCAGGAATACCTAGTGGGGCCGAGCAATTGCTGCAGACGATGGCTTGTGAAACCTGTTTCTGTCTCTTCTTTCCCTCGTGACTTGGGTCGTATGAGACTCGAAATTTCGAGGTGTCCGTTACGTAAGTTGGGGAGTCCTCACCATGATCTTCGACTTCGATTTGAGAAAATATCGAGTTGTTTTTGGCGACCTCGGGTGCGATTGATGATTCAATTCTGCCACCTGAGGAGCCCACTTCGACCGATTCTAGTTCAGCCTGGACTTCGGATGCAGTCAAGCCCAATTCAGTCGCTACTCGGTCGATAGCGAGCGTCAGCTCATATTC
>ENA-OREB01001852-OREB01001852.1-marine-metagenome-genome-assembly--contig:-NODE-1852-length-10245-cov-6.063238_pt1 | contig 10245 bp, 9 predicted proteins | sample MGYA00248625_ERZ508552 | MGnify/ENA primary metagenome ERZ508552 (study PRJEB26219, sample SAMN06267888) | marine metagenome | isolation source: Monterey Bay, California, USA | place: USA:Monterey Bay...
GAAATTTAGCGTGTATTTGATGGATGTCCCCTTTGATGACCTAACCCCGAATTGAATCGACACAATCTCGCAGACTGGGCTAGACTAGTATTGTCAGCAGACATCATTTGGAGGGAAACGGTGATTACTTTGTTTCGGTTTGGTCCGGCTTGGGAGAAATTTGGTTGCATCAGCCAGTTTGTACTAAAAATTGAAACCTACTTGCGCATGGCGGACATCGAATTTGAAACTAGGAGTCTTGGCCTAGACTTTGCCGAAACGGCACCTAAAGGCAAGCTTCCCTATATCGAGCACGACGGTACTCAAATCGCTGATTCCAGCCTCATTGTCGATTACCTGAAAGAACATTTTGGTGATTCTCTAGATGGGGCGCTTAGTCGCGGTGAGCGTGCTAAGGGCCATGCAATCAAGCGCATGCTCGAGGAGCATATTTGGTGGATTATGGCGCGGGAGCGATGGTGGGCGCCAGAGAATCCATACTGGGACACACCGGGGATGCTGAAAGAGCTCGATCAGGCTGGTTATGAAGAAGCACGGGATGATAGCCGGCGTAAATGTATTGAGCATGGCGTAGGGGCGTTTACAGAAGACGAGCTAGACAAACGTGGTAGGGAAGACCTAGATGCTCTCTCAATATTTTTAGGCGAGCACCCATATATTCTTGGAGATCAGCCGACCTCTGTTGATGCCACGGCATATGCTTTTTTATGGCAAATTATGAATGGTCCGTACACCTCGAAGCTCAAGGATGCGGCTCAAGCACACGACAACTTGTCGGCTTATGTCCATCGTATGAGCAAGGAATGGTTCGAGAACGATCCGATGTCGCTCGCGCGAGAGGTATCAAAAGGGTGAGTGCTAACCTTTGATTGGCTCAGTCGTTGCAGATCGACTGTGCTGTTTCCAGAGTCAGCTACTTTTAGGAGAAAACTATCACTAACGCTAATGTCAGTATCACTGGCGAATTTTACTTTTTAACGCCAGAGACAGAATCTTCACTCTACCGAAATGATCGCGTGCGCATGACTCGAGATGATCGGGGTAATTTTGTAGATAGCGAAGGCGTAGCGACCGAGCCCCACAAGATCGTGGTAAAAGACGCGCGACAACTGTTGCCGAAAAACAGGATGAATTTGACGCGAAATGGTTTTGAGTTGCTGGAAAACACCGTGCCAAGTTACGATTTTTTGGATCATCAAGAAGTCATCACCCGTTACTATCGAGATTGTGAGGATATTGTCGCGGAGGCAACAGGCGGGAAAGTATGGGCTTTCGACCATAACATCCGTTCGGCCGGAGGGTTAGCTGAAAAACGGAGAGTCAAAGGAGGGCAAGACGTCCAGGGTCCGGCACATATTGTTCACGGCGACTACACGTTACGTTCGGCGCGAGATCGGCTCACCCAATTAACTGAGGCGTCCAGTGTGAACGACACGCTTAGACAAGTCGTGCCAGAGGGCCAAGGGTTGATTCCCAAAGATGCGGCGAACCCCGCGCTTAATGATGGTGGTCGATTCGCTATCATAAATGTGTGGCGTAATATCGAAGCTGAGCCGGTTGCGACCCATCCACTAGCCTTGTGCGACGGACAGAGCGTTCAACCTGAAGACCTTGTTGTATTCGAGATCCACATGCCTGATAGGGTGGGTGAGAACTATTGGGCGAAGTACGACGAACAGCATTTGTTCTATTGCTACCCGGCCATGACGCGCAGCGAAGCATTACTAATCAAACAGTGGGACTCTGCGGGATTGCTGGCACAGAGTGGGGGCGCGAAAGCTGATCACATGGCTGACGGTCCTTGTACGTTTAGTTTTCATAGTGCATTTTATGACGCACAAACGCCTAAAGATGCGCCAGATCGATGGAGCATCGAAGTTCGGTGCATGGTGCTGTATTGATAATTACCCTAAACGGCGTGAGACATTGACGACAGTGAGGAGAAGAAGTTGATCAACACTATTCGCTACGCGGGGCTTGCCGTTGTATTCGCGTGGTTTTTTGGCGGTGGGATTACGCACTTCACTAACGCTGATTTTTTTATCGCGATTGTTCCTCCCTGGTGGCCATGGCCCTTATTCGCTGTTTATGCGAGCGGTGTGTTTGAGGTGCTACTCGCTATTTTAATCATCTGGCCAAAAACGCGCTCGCTTGCTGGATGGGGTTTGATTGCGCTGACCATTGCGGTAACGCCCGCAAATGTTCACATGTGGCTACACCCAGAGCAATTCCCGGATGTTTCCGAGGCCGCACTATCGATTAGATTGGTCGTTCAAGTATTGCTGTTGGCACTTATCTGGTGGTCAACCAGAAGGCCGTCGACAGACGCGCCGATATCGGGCTAGTTTAACCTGCCTCGAGGCGCATGCAGATTTGCCGAGTGGCGTAAAAACTGGCAAAGTTTCTCGCTTAACTAAATTCAACACGATGGAATACTAATATGCATCTCTTTACGAGCAGCAGCTCCCCTAACGGCCAGCGCGTCGGCATTTTTATGAACGAAAAAGGTATCGATATACCTAAGACGGAAATTGATTTGAGAGCGGGAGAGAATCTTAGCGCAGACTATACCGCCAAAAATTTTATTGGGCGGGTGCCAGTGCTAGAGCTAGACGACGGCACATTCCTGGCCGAGAGTCAGGCGATTTGTCGTTACCTTGAAGCCAAACATCCGGAACCCAACCTGTTTGGCACAACTGGCGAAGAGCAGGCGATCATTGAAATGTGGTCTCGTCGAGTGGAGATCAATGTATTGATTCCCGTCGCCCAGGGCTTTCGCAACATCACTGGCTTTTTTAAAGATCGCGAAACTTGCGTGAAAGAGTGGGGCGAAGTGTCGGTCGATCTTGCCAGAGATGCTGTTACACATTTTGACCAGCACCTCGAAAATAACCAATTTCTGATGGGCGACCGCTACTGCATTGCTGACATGACCTTTGCCATTCTAATCGGGTTTGCTAAAAACGTTGGCCAGGACTTTCTGGACATGCCGTCTATCAAGCGCTTTCACGATGAAGTTACCAGCCGCGACGCGTTTAAAAAAACCTAGTGGTTGCGGTTCGAGCTGATCCATCAGCGACATTACAAGCGCATAAGTTTTTTCGTGACGACAACGAACGCTTTCTACCCGCAGAGGATGTTATCGATGGCGGTAATGCCGTATCGTAAACAGTCGTCACTCATCATTTCAGCAATGCAATTGCTGCGAGAGGATTATATGAAGCCTACCATCAGACTTTTTTTGCTGATCACCTGTCTTGCTATTGCGTCAGTCAGCAATGCTGATACAACGCTGTACCATATCGTCAGTGAAAAAGAGCTGCAAACTCTAACGAAAGACAATGTCTATACGCCAGCTTCTGTCGAACTTGAAGGGTATATCCACTTTTCAAAGATAGAACTGATACTACCGATTGCTAATGATGCCTACATCGACAGGGAAATATTGTACCTGCTACAAGTGACCTTCGATGATGACGATAAATACCTGAGATGGATCGGTGATAATCCTGATTACTGGCGCGGTCTTGACCTGGCAATGGTAGAACATAAATTGGTTTTTAACCGAGACGAAAATGGTCTATGGGTACTCCCTAAATTACCTACGCCTCCGTCTTGAACTTGGTAAGTCTCGGGCGAATCAGGGTGTCAATTGTAATCGCATAGGTTACTTTCCACCCTTCATGCTGCTCACCCTCGAACTCCTGCTTCAATATTGTTGCCATCAGGATCTATGACATATGCGGCGTAGTACTCGCGTCCGTCTGGGCCCGGCATTCTCTCGCCCGGCGCGCCATTGTTTTTCCCGCCCTGCTCGAGACACCGCTCATAGAAGAGATCAACGGCGTTCCGGTTTGGCGCTCTGAACGAAATATGGATCGGGCTTAATGCTGGCTTGCGAACATCATCCCAATAGGAGGGTCGACCGGCAGCAACCACAAAGAATGGGTCGAGTGTTTCATCTGCGAACACGAGCCAGCCTTCACCTTTGGAAACAACGTGGTTCTGTACTAACTGAATGCCGAGTGATTCTAGTACAGGTACGTAGAAATTTCGGGCGAGTGCCAGATCCGTAACCACTATGCCTAAATGATCAAACATGTTTATTGCCCTCCGTATCTATAATTGTCAGACTATCTTTGTCCGGAAACAATTAGCACTACTGTCATTAACCTAGCGGAGCTTATCGTTCCTCCGATTCAAACCGTCAACGAGCCTGGCGTTAACGCTCATCTTCCCCCTGAACGCACGATTCGCCTTGATAAACAAACTGACGCCACTATTCAAGGATTCTAAGATGGAATTGTTGAACTGGATGAGGTGATAGCGTGTTATTTAATGTCAGGTCGCTCAGATTATATGCTCCATGTTTTGAATCATTCGTTTAGAAAATATGAAACGTTTGTTCGTGAAAGATTAACGCTTATTTCTGGAATAGGAACCTTAGAGACACATTTTACTTTTGGACAAGTCAAACAAAAAACGAAAGTCTGTTCCAGCAACGCTTCCGAGAAAAATACCTCGCTTAGCATTCGTGTTGAACCGACAAACTGTTTACCCACATTACTGGTAGGGTAACTGGACATATCGACAATGACATCGCTCCAATCGGTGCTATGACGTTATTCGCCACAACCCGGCCTACATTCAAGTTTAGTTTCTTGTAGCGGTAGTGTTTAGCAATGTGAACCCGATTCTATTTAGATATTCAATTCCGACACATCTCTGTAATTGCCAAAACGACCCTTAACAAAGCTGTTGAAGGCGATCGCTCGTCTCGGCTCGTTAGACCCATTCGCTTCAATCATATGGTTGATATCTGATGGGAACATAAACAGCTCATTCACTTTTGGAGTGATCATATTGACCGGAGAATTATATAAATTTCTTTTGCTATCCTCTGGGTTCAGTTCTATCTGCCGGTACATGGTATGTCGATCGAAAAAGACTCTTGATACTGGTTCAGGAAGTTCACAGTAGTACAGTGATCCCGAGACAATAGAGTTCGAATGGGCGTGCGCATGCATACCCACATTCGGTGGATTCATTAAACCCCAAGACTGGGTGATCACGATCTTTTGAGAGATACCCATCACCTCGCTGGCATAACGATTAAGCGCTTCCTGAACAGCCTCAGCCATAACACGCAGTTCAGGCTCTTCAAAAATATATAGATTTTCCGAAATTAAATTTGACTGGTTTTTCACCATTTTCAAATTCTGAACATACTCTATTTGGTCCGGTGTTATTCCGTATCCGAGATCCGCCTTCGCATAGGGCGTTGCAAACAAAGGTTGAATTTCAAATTTTTCAAGAGGCATACCAAACTTCCTTGATCTAGTGAATCGGGTCGAAAATAATTGATGTCAGATCTTACCAAGAATAGACGGGTTCAGGGTATGCGCGGGCATTAATTAGCATCGGAAGAGGTTGCCCGGCCTTGCATCCCTGATCAAGGTGATTAGGCTTTCATCTTCTAATTAAATTGAGTCACAGTTTTGACGTTGAGAGCGTTTATTTCAAGGTCATTGGTCGTGGGTGCCGCTAACATGGGCTATCGCCAGGACCGGATATACCGAACAGAGCATCATGGCGAAGCACTGCTGCCCCCAGCGCTGGGAGTTCTTGACCATCAAACCATTGAAGGAGGCGTGGTGTTGTAGAATGGCGACCTGAAGATCACAGCTTATATGGCAGAACATCCGCCGATCCACCCAGCCGTGGGTTATCGCTCCCCAAATACTTAGTCCGTTGTTCGCAGGGCCACAGCCGGTGGATTCCAGCAAGTGGCGTAGTACGGCTATTTTACTCGCGTTGTTGCTTTGCAGCGCTACTGCCAGATCATCGTTTAGCCACTGCCAGCACTCGGCCCCGTAGCCTGACGGGCGTTGGCGGTGAACAATGTCACCGTCAAAAATGTCAACGCTGAACATATCGTTGTCCTCGGAGTTGGCCGAGAGGTGCGCGGCATTGGCCGCCATGAAGGGTAGGTATGTGCGAGCGGCTATGCGCCAGATCAACACACAGTTGCAATGGTTTTTTTCGTCCAATAAGTTGGTATCGCAATATTGATTGCAATGCAGAATTACTACCACATCTAACCATCGCCACTTGGCAAACGATGGTTCAAGACGAGGAATATCACAACATTTCCCACCATCGTGCAGGCGCAATATCAGATGCCCGCTTGATCATCACTGAGCAATTGTAGACGTACGGCCAGGGGCACAAGCATGTTAAGGAGTAACAAGCAGGTTCATTGCCATGGTGACGTCTGATGCCTAACAGGAGATTGCCCGGGACAGGACATCAGGTATAGCCCACGCGACAGTCTGCCCAACTATCTCGGCAATCAACCTCGTCACGCCGCGTCTGTTGGTACTGATTTTTTACGTGTACCTGGGCTCCTCTTTGATTATCTGCTGAGAAAAACTACCTGAAACGCAATAGCCCACCGCAAGGGTGCACCAAAGCGTAGGGGACAGATCGAATGAAATATTATCGCTATTTGAAGGTGTTGAATGGACCCTAAAATAGGACAGTGCTTATTGTGGGCAAATGAAGTAGGCTTAATGCTGTTTGATATTTGGACGATTTGATGCGATACATTCAGAGCTTAGCTCTTTTGTTAGTTACGGGATTACTTGTCTCCTGTTCTCCACAAAATCAGTCTGTTGACCTGGTTCGAACCGCCATCGTAAACACGACTGTTATAGATGTAGTGAATGGTGTAAGGCAGAATCAGACGATTGTTTTTGAGGGTGATGAAATAGTCGCTGTTGGCCCAACAGATACCATCCAAGAAGTATCTAAAACCATTGATGGCTCTGGGAAATTTGTCATTCCAGGGCTATGGGATATGCATGTTCATTTAACGGCGTCTAATTTATTCGACAGTAGCATATTGCCTTTGCTGCTTTCTTACGGGATCACCTCTGTGCGCGATACAGGTGGTATGTTGGAAGACTTGCTGCCACTGATAGAGGAGAGTAAAAAAGGGAAATACCCTGGCCAACGCATTTATTATTCTGGTCCGCTGTTAGATGGCGAATTTGTTGTTTATGACGGTAGTAGTCTCTTCAGACCAAGCACTGGTACAGCCAATACAATGCCTGAAAAAGCAGCCGCGACCGTTGCTGAGTTGAAGAAAAACGGCGCTAGTTTCATAAAGATTTACGAAATGGTTCAGCCAGAAGTATTTGACGCTCTGGTGACAGCGGCGGAGAAAGAGAACCTACCGGTTGCTGCTCATGTGCCTTTATCGACACGCGCAAGTCTTGCCGGACCTCGATTGGCTTCAATGGAACACTTGCGTAATATTTTGCTGGATTGTACGAGTAACACGGAAGAACTATTAGGTCTTAGACAGGAAATGCTTACCAATAAAGAAGGAATGCTTGGTGGCGAGCTTCGATCATCCATACATCGCGAACAGCGAAAATTAGCGATGCAACATCAAGATCGTGACCAGTGCCAGGAAACGATTAATGCTCTGGTTGGTACCATACAAGTACCGACATTGTCTTTAGGAAACAGAGGTGAAGGATTCTCATTGAGACAAGATTGGTTGGATGCTGTTAGTCGGTTGCCAGAACCCGTGCGTTCGATATGGCAAGCTGCAGGTTCAATTCAACGTGGTTCTAGCGATAGCTACCGGGCGGCACACTCTGCTGCTCAGAAAGAACTCGTTAAGCGGATGCTGGAAACAGGCGTGGTCTTTGGTGCTGGCACGGATATTCCCATTCCGCCATCAGTACCAGGGCATAGCCTACATTTAGAATTAGAGGCACTGGTAGCTGCTGGTTTATCCCCTCTTGAGGCAATTGGCGCTGCAACGTTAACACCGGCAAAGTTTTTCTCGATTGAACATGAGATCGGTTCAGTGGATGTAGGCAAAAAGGCAGACTTGCTTATTCTATCCCTTGATCCCCTCGAAAATATAAGTAATACGCAAAGCATTGAGAGTATTATTGCCCAAGGCAGGCATCTCGATGAAGCAGATATCACCAAACTGACTGCTCAATCCAGCGAAGGTACGTTGATGTTGGATATCTTGAGTGTATTATACAAATTGATCACTGCCTTAGGTTTTAGCCTCTTCTAGTCTCTGTGCTACGGCTCTGAAAGTGGCTGAGTAGGCCTGTTCAATCATGAGCTGTTTGTATTCGCTTTGCTCAATGTTTAGTGAAAACTCTTTAAAGGTGTAATCCTTTAGGGGTTTAAGCGTGGTAACTCATGCAGTTTCATTCAGGCTTCAATACCCCTTTATTAAATTGTTGGTTTCTCAACAGCACACTAGGCTACTTTCATAAGTGCTGTCGCCGCAGAGTCCGTGTGGGCGAGAATAAGGTAAATAAACTACCTTTTCGGGAGAACGGTCAAGTATCACAATTGTAGATGTCCATCGAAATTTTCGAGGCTGTGACGTAATAATCCTTTCTCCTTTATTTTTTTATAATGATTATTTTGAGATTTGATTTTGCAATTAAGTCTGTGTCGTTAATGATAGCGGGAGCGGCTTTACAACTTGGGCCAACGTTAATGGTAAATGTTCTGACGGAGAGGCTTACAGTAGCGGAGGCAATAGTACTCCTGCCGCCGACAACAGCATTGTTTTTCGTGGTGTGGACAGAATATTTCATGCTGATTTGACGGCTGTTCCAGCCCCAGCCACTTTAGTTCTGTTCAGTATTGGTTTTGCTGGGCTTGGGTGGTCAAGGCGCAAGAAGGCGTAAACAGAACTCCTAGTGACTAGCCCTCCAAGTGAGGGCTTTTTTATATCAGAAAATCAGGGTGTTAGCTTTTCGGCGGAAGTTGGTCAACGTCTGAGTGGCCACTGACCTACTCAAGATTAGCACTTTATCTTTCAGGCTCGGTAGTCACGGAGATAACTCAACGATATTCTTTGAATTAGGTGTTTCAATCTATGAAATATTTGGTTTTCTAATAGATTTTGGTTCTAAGGTTGGCTCGGTAAATCAACGTCGAGGTGGCGATAACTAGTTTAGACGTTCAAAAGATAGACGAGATAGTGTGATGACGATTACAGAAAAAGAAATTCAAAACTTTTGGCAAAATTCACCTTGCGACGATGGTCAGCTAGGTGGGCTAGATCAGAAATTTAATAATGATTACCACCGTTTTTTCGATGCCTGTGATGATTTTCGCAATCAGCAGGAAGGCCACATACTGCGATGTCTGGACGACATCGATTTCCAGGGTAAAAGAGTGCTGGAGATAGGGCTAGGGGAGGGCTCAGACTCCGAGCAAATAGTTCGCCGTGGAGCGATTTGGACTGGTCTAGATCTCACCGAGGAGTCTGTCAAGCGTGTTACCAAACGTATGGAAGTACGCGGTTTGGAATATGAAAAAATCATATGCGGCAGCGCTCTAGATATTCCTCTTCCCGATAATAGTTTCGATATTGTTTATAGTCATGGTGTGCTCCACCATATTCCTAATATAGAGCAGGCGCAGAGTGAAATTGCACGTATCTTGAAGCCAGGAGGGGAACTGGTTGCCATGGTTTATGCTCGGCGGTCGTTGAATTATTTGCTATCGATATGTTTATTGAGGCGTTTTGGTCTCGCTGCTCTCTATCTCCTGAGAATTAGGCCGGGCGGGACCTACAGCCAGCATATTGATAATATGAGAAGGGAAGGCTTCTTTGGATATTTGAAAATGAAAAACTTCATTCACCGAAATACAGACGGCCCGAACAATCCGTACTCTAAGGTTTATAACATTCGGGAGGTAGAAGCGGACTTCTCTTGCTTCGGAGTAGTAAGGCATCACAAAGAGTTCATGTGGGCGCCCCCTATTCCTGTCAATTGGATCCCTTTTTCTCATAAATTGGGTTGGCATCTATGGGTTCATCTTAAGGCGAGACGATAAAAACCCTAGTTCGTATCGGTAAAGTCCTGATGCTATAAAGAGTATGGTCTTTACTTGGTTTTATAAGACTGAAGGGGCCGTTCAGGGAATTCACTTTGGGAGAACCGCCAAGTTACAAGTCATCGAGATGGCGATGAATTAGCCCAGACTGCACACTACTGTTAGTGCATTGATGATCTGACCCGAATTTAAAAGGAGAACCGTCGCAGTATAGCTCGTTCTTTTTGCATCAGGGATGCTGCGTTATTACTTCTAGGTGTTCGAACCTGCAACTGTTGCACTTTACACGAAGAAACCCATGCTTGAGTATTCCGCATCGGAGGTAACTACGGAATTCTTCATGGACAAAAC
>ENA-OREB01001856-OREB01001856.1-marine-metagenome-genome-assembly--contig:-NODE-1856-length-10240-cov-3.326282_pt1 | contig 10240 bp, 9 predicted proteins | sample MGYA00248625_ERZ508552 | MGnify/ENA primary metagenome ERZ508552 (study PRJEB26219, sample SAMN06267888) | marine metagenome | isolation source: Monterey Bay, California, USA | place: USA:Monterey Bay...
TTTTTCCTAACAATCCTTTTTTTTCTTGAATACTAATGAATCCACGATCTTCAAGTTTTTCTAAAATACCATTAAGTTCTTCTGGTTTAATCTTCGTCACTTTAGAAATCTTATCAAATTGTTCAGACAATCCGGCCGTTCGAAATAATGGTGGAGGTTTTTACAATCATTGTTTGTTTTGGGAAGTAATGTCCCCAAATGGAGGAGGAACGCCAACTGGGGCATTAGCTGATGCAATCGATGAAGCTTTTACTTCTTTTGAAGCTTTTAAAGATGCATTCTCTAAAGCTGCCGCCACAAGATTTGGTTCAGGCTGGGCGTGGCTTTGTGTAAAAGAGGGTAAACTAGAAGTTTGCTCAACTCCAAATCAAGACAACCCATTGATGGGTGAAGGTTGCGGAGGAACCCCTATACTCGGGCTTGATGTGTGGGAGCATGCGTATTACCTCAACTATCAAAATAGACGTCCTGATTACATTAATGCATTTTTTAATGTGGTTAATTGGGAGAAGGTTACAGAGAAATTCAACGCGGCCTCATAGTCATGTTATAAATCATTTATTGCTTTTGATCTTTTAATTGTGTGCTTTCCACACGATAGTTAGACTTTATGTTTTTAATATTGTCTTTTTTGTATTAAATTCGCAATACACTAAAAATATATTTATGAAAAAATTAATACTTTCTTTAATCGTGGTAGTATTTGCATTTGCAAGTAATGCCCAAGTAGTTGTAAGAGGAGTGTCTCCTGTTGCAATTGCTAACAATTTTGCATTTGAATGGGCCGATCCTGCCGGCGGAGACTGGGCTTGTCCAGATTTCTTAGTGCCGAATACCTTTGTCGAAGCACCAATTATGTTGGTTGATGACGGGACGCCAGGTGTAAATGATATTTATGCATATCAACATCCTTTAGCGCAAGAGTCGTGTAACCCTTTAGTTAATGATTTGACGGGTAAGATCGCTGTCTTTTACAGAGGCTCATGTCAATTTGGAACCAAAGCATATAATGCACAAGTTGCTGGTGCTGTTGGCTGTATCATAATCAATCATACAGGTGATGCCGTTGGTATGGCTGGTGGTGATGATGGATTGAATGTTACCATTCCTTTAGTTATGGTAAGTGAAGCTGATGGAGCGACAATTGTAGCTGAAATGTTAAATGGTGAGGTTGTTATGTTTATGGGTAACAAACAAAACCTTTATGCTAACGATGGAGGTTCTGCAGAATCTGATGTGTTAAGTGCACGTTATGGATCAATACCACAAGCGATGGCAAACAATAACTACACTTTTCAAGTAGGAATGCAAATGTATAATTTTGGTTCTTCCGATAATACATTTAATGTAACCGCCTCAGTAGACGGTCCTTCAGGAAACGTATACAGCAACACTGTTTCTGCGTTTGTCGCTTCTGGAGATACATTGGCGATTTTTAACGGGAATCCTTCCGAGTTTTCTACAGTTTCTGCTGCTTCATGGGAAGTTGGGAATTATAAAGTAACATACACGATCGATATTGAGGGTCAAACGGATGAGTCAGATTTTGACAACACCTATGTGCGTGATTTCAGTGTTACAAACGATGTTTTATCATTGGCTCATGTAGACGATGCTTCAGGAATGTTAACTGTAAATTCTTTTCCAAGCAATGCATCAACAAGCTACCAAACGTGTATGCAAGTTCAAGACCTTTACCCTGGTTCAAACTATGGTGTTGAAGGATTATACTTCGCAGTAAATTCTCCAGACACATTGTTAGTTGGAGAAGAGGTGTTGATGGATGTGTTTGAATGGAATGATGCCTGGGTAGATGTCTCAGGAGGATGGGCTGGAATTACATTTGATGCCTTGGATCAAGTAGGTAGTGGTTTATACTATCCAACATCGAATGCAGATAATGGAATGGTGATATATGCTCCTTTAGATCAAGCGGTACCTATGTATGATGACCAAAGATACTTGGTTTGTTTAAGTACATACAATCCAGTGATTTCTTTTGGATATGATAATACCATCGATTATGATGCGAATTATTCAATTTATCTTCAACCCATATCTCCATTGAATATCGATGATACATGGTATTCTGGATGGACAGGAACCTCTGCACTTTCACTTGGCCTTAAAATGGGTGAAAATGTAGGCATAGAAGAAATTTCTGAAGTTTCAGGTAGAGCGTATCCTAATCCAGCTGCAAATCAAGTAATGATTGATGTGGATGGCGAAGGTTCAGCAGTTCTAGTCGTGTCTGACATTGCAGGTAAACTTGCCATGTCAAATCAAATCAATTTAAATGGTGGAAAATCAACAATAGATATTTCTTCATTAGACAACGGAGTTTACATGTTTAATGTAACTCTTGAAAATGGAAGCACTTCTACTTTCTCAGTTGTAAAAGAATAAGATTTAATATAATCTAGGAAAGGGCCGATTGCATCGGCCCTTTTTTTATGGGTAAGCAAAATATCTTAACTATCTTTGACCTCCGATATGACTAAAAAATACACCGTAACAGCAGCTTTGCCCTATGCGAACGGGCCACTTCATCTAGGCCACGTAGCTGGCGTTTATCTGCCAGCAGATACTTTTGTGCGATTTCAAAGGATGAATGATGCTGATGTGCTTTTTGTTTGCGGTAGCGATGAGCATGGCGCAGCGATTACATTGCGTGCAAAAAAAGAAGGGGTAAGCCCACGGGAAATTGTAGATAAGTATCACAATTTGATTGGTCAGGCTTTCTCTGATTTTGGAATTGAATTTGATGTTTATGACCGAACCTCTAGCGACATTCATCACGAAACGTCTTCAGATTTTTTTAAAACATTAAACGCTAAAAACAAGTTTATACAGAAATCCTCTGAACAATATTACGACGAGGACTATAATCAATTTTTAGCCGATAGGTACATTACAGGTACATGTCCAAAGTGTCAAAGTAAAGACGCCTATGGAGACCAATGCGAAAAATGCGGTAGTGATTTAAGTCCAACGGATTTAATTGATCCTGTTTCTACTTTAAGTGGTAAACTTCCAGTGATCAGAAAAACATCCCATTGGTTCTTACCTATGGATCAGCACGAAAAATGGTTAAAAGATTGGATCACGAAAGGAATTCTAGATGGGGAGCAACAACATGACCCGAAGGCATGGCGTAACCAAGTTACTGGTCAATGCATGTCATGGATTGATGGAGGATTGAAGCCTAGAGCGATGACACGGGATTTAGATTGGGGCGTTAAAGTTCCATTACCAGAAGGGGAAGGAAAGGTACTTTATGTTTGGTTGGATGCACCAATTGGTTACATTTCAGCTACAAAAAAATGGGCCTCAGAGAACAATAAAAACTGGGAAGATTATTGGTTAAAAAAGAATGCAGGTGATAGAAAGCTTGTCCATTTCATTGGAAAGGATAACATCGTCTTTCATGCGATAATCTTTCCGATAATCCTTAAAGATCACGGAGATTTTATACTTCCAGATAATGTGCCTGCTTCTGAATTCTTGAACTTGGAAGGTGATAAGTTTTCAACCTCACGCAACTGGGCGGTATGGCTGCACGAATACATAGCTGACTACCCTGATAAGACGGATGAACTTAGGTATGTCCTAACTTCTATCGCTCCTGAGAGTAAAGATGCAGAATTCACATGGAAGGATTATCAATCTCGAATTAACTCGGAGTTGGCAGATGTTTTTGGAAACTTTGTGAATAGAACGGTGGTATTAACCAATAAATATTACGTTGGGTTAGTGCCTGAGCAAGGACAACTCACCAAACAAGACCAAGATGTCCTTGATGAGGTGAATAATGCCTGCTCGCGCATCAATGATTTGATTCTCAAATATAAACTACGCGAGGCGCAAGGTGAAATGATGCGTATTGCCCGTTCGGGAAATAAATATCTAGCAGACAATGAGCCTTGGAAGCTTATTAAGATTGATGCAGGACGCGTTGAAACCATTATGAGTGTTGCGTTGGAAATCACAAGGTGTTTATCGATAGCGGCAATGCCATTTTTGCCAAATACTGCACAAAGGTTACAAGGATTTCTTAATATAGACGCTAAAAAGTGGAGCGATTTGCTTACCTCAAAACTAGTCGCAGGAACAAAAATTAATCAGGCAGAAATATTATTTAAAAAAATAGATGATGAATTCGTTGAGCTTGAGGTTCAAAAACTCAGCGAAAAATCAAAACAAACTTCTAAATTCCCTCCAATGAAAGAAACAATCGATTTTGAAACATTTCAAAAAATGGATCTTAGAATGGGTAAAATACTTGCTGCTGAAAAGGTAAAGAAAGCCGATAAATTACTCCAGTTGACTGTTGATACGGGTATTGATACGCGAACAGTCGTATCTGGAATTGCTCAACATTACGCACCTGAGGATGTTGTTGGTAAAACAGTATTAATACTCTTAAATCTTGAGCCAAGAAAAATCAGAGGTGTAGAATCTCAAGGTATGGTTCTTATGGCAGAAAATGAAGAGGGTGTCTTAAGCTTTTTAGAAACAGAAAAAGAATTTCTTCACGGACAATCTGTAAGTTAATTCCAGTTTTGTTTGGTGGGATTAAAGGTTTGAGTTATCTTTGGTGTCCCAAAACAGAACAAATAACCCAAAAGATATATTGCGGGGTGGAGCAGTTGGGAGCTCGTCGGGCTCATAACCCGAAGGTCACAGGTTCGAGTCCTGTCCCCGCTACTAAAGACGACTCATCGGTATTTTTTATCGGTGAGTCTTTTTTTTGACCCTCTGTATCCTTTGTCAAGACTACGTTTTAGGGGGATTTATTTTCAAGAAAATTAAGTTCGATATTAAACAAAAAAAGACCCTCGTTATGAGAGTCTTTCTCTAAATTTTTCATTTTAGGGATATTTCTAAAATCTTCTTACCACACTAAACCCAAATGAGACATCACCTTTTGTCCAATCACCTAGAGTCTCCGTTAGCATTGTGGCATCATTCATTGCCCTTGCATTCGTAAACATCAATTTAAAAATGTGTCCAAACGTTTCGATGTCCATACCTAAAGATAGTGGATTTCTGTAAAGAGAATTTTTGTTTTTCACAAAGTTATATGCGTAGTCAAAAGTCAAAAATATCTTATTACTAATTTGGCATTTACTCCCAACGGAAATAAGGTATTGATTAAAGGGTAATCCACCACCTTCAGGACTTATTGGAGTGCTTGTATAATTAATATTTATTAAATTTTGTCGAACATAAATTGGTGACAATACAACGCTAATTTTTTCAAAAAATGTTTTGGATAGAATGAGTTGACTAGAATAAGCAAAACGATCAAAAAAACGTAGTCCAGGGTATTGATTTTTACTTAATAGAGTATTGACATCTGCACTAAAATGTAATGCTGTTTTCAATCTTATTTTTTTTGATAATTTTTTCAAAAATATTTTTGATGTGCCCGAGTAGGTTTTATCATAGCTATCTCTACTTAAACTTAATTGTATTCTATCTGATAGCCCATAGAAGAATTGAATTTTGGCATTTGCTTGATCAATACCAAAAAAATATTTGATTCCACCATTCAAGTAACCGAATCTGTGTGCAACATTAAAATGAAATTCTCCTTTAGGAACAAGTAGTGTAGATTGTAGATTACAAATTTGAAGAGATGAAAATCTCTCCGAATCAATTTTGTATTCATTCAGATAAGTATCTGTAAAATCAAAAAGTGAATCGTCATGTTGTGCGTTGCAACAAAATATCAAGATTTGACCAAAAAATAATGTAAGAATGAATTTCATTATGATTTAATTTTCTAGATAATCATTGTTCACCCATAAATCGAACTGCAGCCGTAGCGACTGACTCATTAATCCATTAGACGGCATAGGGTTCGCCTGATTATTAATCCTATTAATCAATGTTCCATTTTCTGTGGCATTACGCACTTGAGTATAATTTCCCAAAAGTAAATTTCCTTGTGGATTAGATCCTGAATGACATCCTATACAATTAGAAGAAATAATATTATTAATATGACTGTCATAAGTTATTGTATCACTAGATGCAGGATCAGTCATAATGTCTTCAGGTATATAGGCCTTGTTGCAGCTTATGATTATTAAGATTATAATCAACCCAAAAATTAGTTTAGATAACTTCATTCGTTTCTATTCTGCGTAAATTGTTAATTTATTAAAGATTCAAAGTATTACACCAATTTCTTATCGCTTGTCTATCTGCATTGGAAATTGTACTATGATCAAATTCAGTGGCATTTTCAAACGGTGGTGGCATTACTAATTCATCTAAAGGATAATTTTCAAAATGTTGAGTGCATTGAGGTCTATGACAAGAGGTACATGAATTTTGAATGTTGGTAGTATATGGTTGTTGAAATTCAGCACCAATGACAATGTATGGTGCATTTCCTGTAAATGGAACCAAAAGTTCTGATGTATCTTGTGGATTTTTTAATTGATCAACCGCAGGAGAATGAATAAATGGGCTCGCCATATGGCAGTTAACGCATTTGTCAGCGGCCACAATGCTAGGATTCATCCATGCATCATTATATTCGGAATCACCAGGTTTAGGAGGGTTATTAGGGTTAGCATTATCTTGAATGGAAAAAAAACAGGTCTCCCCTGTGGAGTATTTATAGCCGATTACCCCAAGTCCTCCGTCTCTACAAAATGTTATAAAAACCACATCTGGATTTTCAGTACCATCGATATTTAATCCCTGATATCTTCCTACTTTATTTCCTGTTTGGCAAGCCATTCCAAATGCCCATGGATGGTCGCAGTCATTTGGATTTGTACTTCCACTGCCTTCTTCTCCAGATGGAAAAGTAACTGGAACACCATTTTGTGTAGATGGAACTTCAATTGCGTCTGAACAACTAAATTTGGGAAGAGGGCCGAGAATTTCTTCACAAGCGTATGCATGGTCCAAGGCTGTTCTTGATGTTGCTGGTTCAAAAGTGGTCGTGATATCATGAGTATGTTTTTCACACGAATTGAATGAAATTATCGAAGATAAAATTAAAAAGGTAATGAGGCTTAGCCTGGTTATATTTGTTAGTTGATTCTTTTTAGAAAACATAGGGTACAATTTTCTGTTATCAATTTCTTAATATGATGAATAAATTAAATAAGGTAACACTAGTATGAAGTGTTTTTTTTTGAGATTTCAATAGTTATTTACAATCATTTATATTAAAAGCAAACTATGAAAGTATTATACTTCCATAGTTTGTTTAAGACTAATTAATACTATAGTTTGATTGCAGTAATTGTACTCGTACAACCAAATTCTGGATCTAAACCTGTAAATGTAAAACTTGTATCAGTGACTATGTAATTATAAATAATACACTCACCATCTTGACAAAGTGTAATTTGGGTGCCATTACTAATTACCCATGTGCCGGATCCTTCTTCAGTGTTTAAAACAGTTCCATTTTCTGTTTGTGTAAACAGTTGAGAATATGTGCTATCATTAGCAAAAGTAATTGTTGCTATTAAACAAGTTTCTAATCCATTCTCAGTTTCGCAACCAAATGTTATTGTTTCATTATCAGTAGTATCATTACAATCCATATCTACGATTTCGTTAATGTTCCATGAACCTATAAATTTTGCTTTGTTCACTTCTATAGTATCATAATAGTTGCAAGTACCATCATCCTTTTTTGCTTCAGGATTATAATTGGTTGCAGATGGGTCAGTACAACCTTTTTTTCTGCATGAAACAGAAATTATCAATAGTCCTGATAAACTAAAAAGCGCTATTTTTTTAAAACTCATAACTTGAAAAATTTAATTATTAATATTCACGAATTAACGTCAATAAATTGAAGGTAGTGCGAGAGTCTCGGTTTAAATGTGTCCGTTTGCGCGCAAGCAAACTCATAAATGAATATTCAATACGGCTTTTTAGGGCTTATTCATTCTTGTTTTTTTTGAATAATTTTAAAAAAAAGACATTGTATTAAATCCAACATCTATGGTTAATCCAAGAGCTTAAGATGGAGATAATTGGAGGGCTTTACCGTTCATTTGAATGCTACACCTTCGACCTTGTCTGAAATACATCAATTAATCAATCAGTAATTAGTCATACATTAGACATGAAATTTATTAAAAACTTAAATAATCACCATTAAAACACGGCTATGGAAGTAAAGGAATTTATTTGGCTTCTTCTCTACATATTCATATTCTCGATATCAACAATAATTGGACTATTGTTTTTCACAGTAAGATCAAAGAACAAAAGGGCAAATATCTTTCTCAGTTTGTTCCTATGGAGTATCGCCATCCAATTCTTGAATGACATTCTGGACGAAATGCGTTTCGAAGAAGAATTCGGTTTTTCCTTATTCATTGTGGAACCATTCCTATTCTCTCTTCCCCTGTTATTCATCTATCTACTGACGACAATTAACCGTGAAATTAAACGTTGGCATTATCTCCTTTTTATACCAGGCGTTTTTCATAATATTCTGCTTCACTTAAATGAAAGTTTCATTCAGGAAAGCTTGTTAACAACCTTTGAGTTGTTCATTTATTTCATGGAAATACTATTGTTGATTTATGCGTATAGAATGCTAAGTGCGCACAACGAAGGAATAACACATTATTATTCAGATTTGGAAAATAGAACACTTAAATGGTTAAAAAGCATTTTTGCTTTGAACATCCTAATTCATTTTTTAAGTATCTCTACATTTTTGTTTGACCTTTCAGCTTTCCAAATCTTTGAAAACTCAGTTGATATCTTTGCTTTAGGTCTTTGGATATTTATGATATTCTGGGTTGCCCAAAATGGCTTTTCACAACCAGAAATTTTTAAACGACGTCTTTTCGCAGATATAAATGATGCAATTCAAAATTCTGACTCCGAGGAAATCCAAAACACATCAAAAGAAGACATTCAAAAATTCAATGACATTAAAGCGCAAATTGAGAAGAGAGAATTATTTATCAATCCAAAAATCAACTTGAGATTATTATCCGATGAACTTGAGCTTAAAGAAAAAGAGGTTTCGAGACTTATAAATTTCCATAGTAAAACTAACTTTTATAAGTTTATAAATAAATTTCGTGTTGAAAAATTCAAACGGTTAGTCGAATCAGGTGATGCCTCCAAATATACAATTATGGGATTAGCTCACAAAGCTGGATTTAATTCAAAATCTTCATTTTACGAGGCGTTCAAGTTAATTGAAGGAACGACTCCTTTGCAATACCTAAAAAACCTTGAAAGCTAACTTAAACGTGTTACTACTTCTCTTCCAAATAATCGCACACCTCAATAAACCCTAGTTTTAGATCCGATAATTCGATGATTCTGTCTACTAAAGACGACTCATCGGTATTTTTTATCGGTGAGTCTTTTTTTTGACCCTTTGTGTTCTATGTCAGGTCTACGATGTGGGGAAATTATTCTCAAGAAAATTAAGTTCGATATTAAACTAAAAAGACCCTCATTTCTGAAGATCTTTTCAATTAATTTGTTTTAATACTTATTATTTTTACCCTTTCTTTTTCTACTTCTTCTTTTTAAGTATGACCCAAATTAGGTAAGTAAAAATAAGCGTTAATAGGCTTAAACTCTTTTCAAAAAGTGATTCTGCGAAAATATTCCCAATTGTATTTAATCCAAAAATTAAAAGGAAAATCCATAAAATGATATCCACTACCCGTGTTGTTAGAAAACTTAACACGTAGTCACCTTTTATTAGCAAGATAAATCCAAGAAAGAGGTTAATTAGAATAGAAATACTTTCAAAAACATACATCTCTGCATCATTGTTTATCTTTCCTCCCCAGGCGACTTCGTAAGGAATTATCTTAGTTATTATAGCCAAATGAAAAAGTGTAACAGTGGCTATTAACCAAATCAATATTTTAATGGCAATTTTCGAGTTCATAATTTTGATGTTTTCTAAAATTTAGCCTGAGTTTTATTCGAAAGAGTTTGGGTTTTCAATCTAAATTATTGAAATGACATGAAAACACCAGTAAAATAAAAGATAATATTGATGAAGCAGATCTTATTAAATTGAAATTATTCCACTTTCCTTCAATACTTGTTCTAAGTAACTTTAATTCTTCCGATGTAAAGGTTTCTAAACTGGCTTTATCTAGTGTTTCGTTCAGAGGGATATTTCCAAATATAGTTACACCAAAGGCGCCAATCCCATAAATGATAAACGTGCAGATAAACAGCCAAAAAACATTTTTAGGATATAAATGAA
>ENA-OREB01001861-OREB01001861.1-marine-metagenome-genome-assembly--contig:-NODE-1861-length-10219-cov-3.509860_pt1 | contig 10219 bp, 5 predicted proteins | sample MGYA00248625_ERZ508552 | MGnify/ENA primary metagenome ERZ508552 (study PRJEB26219, sample SAMN06267888) | marine metagenome | isolation source: Monterey Bay, California, USA | place: USA:Monterey Bay...
GGAAGCACCGCCCCCGCGCGTCAAGCTCGTAGAAGTGGTGTCGGGCGCGGTTGAGCTCCTGCCGCGGCGCACATCTGTCTCAGTTAGTTTGAACGCGAGGCCGTGAGCGTTTGGTTCGACTAGGCCGTGGCATGCGTCTGTCTGCTCAGTGAACTTGCTGTCCCATTCGATCCAGTTCTTCCACTTGTCCCACGGGTACATTATCTATCTCTTCTTCCGCGGGTACATCTTCCTCTGTAGGAGGTGATGTCGGTGCCGGTGGTGCAGTTTCTTCATTATTATTATTTTCCAACGAAGCAACATAGGACTCATACTTTCCAATGTCGCGTTCAAACTCTTTCTTGAGTGCCTTAGCATAATCAACCTATAGCCCTTGAATGGCTGGAGCGGCTTGCCTCTCTTTCCCATGGTTGAGGGTTGATGTTGCAATTGCAAAAAATCTGAGAAGTTTGACCAACTTCTTAGATTTTTTTTGGCAAAATAAATTGAGTTTTCAAAAAATTTGAAAATCCTATCTGATGCAGCTTGATGAGACGAGCATTTTGAGCCACTTTTCAGAGTATAATTCCTATGAAAAGGGGGTAAAAAAGTCCCAAAACTGCCGAAAATGGCTGTATTCCTTAAAATGTCGGCCTCTAATAGAGCGGCCAAACTTTTTAAAAGTTACACAACAGCCATAACTCAAAAAGTATATGGATTTGAAGAACTGGAGAAATTTTGTGAGAATCCTCACAACGAGACCTGTTCAATGGAAGCATAAAATACAATACGCAGCAGCTCCGGAGTTCTGGATGGTGTTACGATGTCTCTTAATTTAAATAAAGGAGGTCTATAGTAAGAATGTTAATGGCCTGGTCCTAGTGCTGCCATCCGCTCCCTTCTCATCTGCAATATATGGTCTTGCAGTGCCTCAGCACGCACCAGATACTCTTTCAGATCTCTTGATGGCGCAAACGACTTCGTCATATTTATTGGCTGAAATAGATACAGGCCTTCCAACGTCCTGCTTCGAGACAGAACAGTATACGGCCAGTTGTTCTGATTACCCCATGATGGTATGATGACATTGTGAAATGTCATACCTTGTGTTTTGTGACCAGTAATAGCATCTGCAAGAATCACTTGGATCTGAGTCATTCGACACTTGGCATTAGATCTCTCATTTACCGTATCATGCCAGGAAAAACTGACGTTAGGTGATACAGTTTTTGGTTCGAGTTTGAATCGTGTTGATTGCTGGAGCTTCTTCAAGCGCGCTCGAAGTATGTCCAACTCTTTACTGACGATCTCTAGTAGTTCTGGTAACTCCTTATGAATCTCGAGATCCTCCTTATGAATCTCGAGATCCAATTCCTTATCTTCGATATCCTTTTCCAGCCTTTCAATTTCACCACTCTTTGGATTAGGGTAATACTCGAACTCTACCCATTCAACATGCTTTGCAGAGACTGTCCATACTTTTTTGCCATCCCAATTCTTCCAACGATGACTTGGTGCATGTTCTGTCAACTTCATCCCAACTACTCGGCAAAGAGTCCCATTTCCAATAGGCACTTTGTCCTTGAGATGTGAGTTATCTACTGTGCACATACAGTACGCCCCAACATATAACCTCAAAGCTGGGTCAACAAACTTTGACTGGTTCACTTTGCAATCTGCATCGCCACACGTATCTATGATCCTGTCCCGAGTATATGTCCCAACTGAAGTTGAATGTTTAGACTTGCCTGTTGATTTTTGTATGACTGCCTCGATGATGATTGTATGATTGGGGGGCAAGTCTGGACTATCGACAGGCGGGTGTGTATGTATAATGTGGTCGCGGAATATTCCGGCTTGATACGCATTGCGTTCTTTGTTCATAGCACATGCATACACTACACTGCCATCAAACGTAGTTGGGAGTTTTAACCCATTTTTTCGTCCCACTACCCTCGTGTTGAGTAACTTACGATCGTCCTCAGTCAAATCGCCACGCCAGAATCTTGTTAACAAATCACCATAGGCAGGGTCATCTTTGAATCGATGACGATTTTCAAGGATTATCGCGCAATTGATACTGTTTTCCCAAAGCTGGCTGCCACTCCTTTCAAACAACAAGTGTTTTGCCATGATAGCTTCAAACTGGCGGAAGTCACCCGAGAAGATGATACTCTGGCCACCGAAAGGTTTGTTTGGATGGCCATTGAGATCCTTCAACTTCCTATCTAACTTATTGACATCATCATCACTGAAATAAGATACCTCGTCTACTATAAGTATACGCACACCTTTCCATTCGTCCCTTGCGCTGTCTGGCACTTTTCTCGCATTGAGATATGCAGCACTGTGGATAGTAGTACCACCAAATATGGCAGCAGCTGATCCGGAACATGCAGTGAAATAGAATTCTTTATCATTCCACATTGTGCCCACAGTCCTACAAAACTCAAAACAAAATCTCTGGGCAACTTTGACAGCAGTGCTTTTCCCAGCTCCGGCAGGTCCAGTAAGGAACATGATAAGCTGATCCATACCCCCTCTGGCCTTGAGATGCTCTACTAGCCGATCCATATCTTCTTTCCTGCCTGTTCCCAATGCAGATCCAAGATACTGCCCAAGTATTGAAGTGCCATCCCTACCCTCATATACCAATTGTAACAAAAATGTACATGCAATGATCTCGTACGCGATGTATTGCCTCTCATCTAGCTTTATTCCTTCTTGCCTTGCAACTTTACGGGCAACGTCTACCAATGTCGGGACACTCGTTGCCTGTAATTTGGTTGTAAATGCAAAGATGAGAGTATGGTTTAGTTACAAAGTATATCTGTATGTAACTTACCTGCTCATTTTGCATACTGTCATCTTGTGTAACGGTGGGCACTTCATCATTGACATCAATACCATGCTCTGCAACCTTTTCCATACTCTCATCACTATTATCAATTGGGATAATGTCTTCATCGTCTTCATAAATATCATCATAAGAAGTACTGCCCCCAATTAGAGAACCAGTGATGAGCTTGATCAAAGTAGGATAGTCTTTATTACTGTAATGTGTGTTTACTTCATCTTCTCGAGAGTTGCTTCTTCCGTCATCTCCGCCTTGTGCATTATTTGAAGTATGTTCGTCGTCTGTACTCTGAATCAATGTCCTGTCCATTGAAGCAAGACGAGCAGCTATACATCTATCATTCAATGAACCTTTCCTCAATTGAACTCGATTCACTAGGTGATCATGAGTCCGACATTTTCTATCCCCATATCCTTCGCCATCTTCAATATCTGATTCGTCGTAGCTCTCTTCATCTGAATCAACATAACGTGATATATCTGGAATGTGATCGTCCTCGTTCTTCTTCTTCTTTTCTTTGTCATTACTCTTTACAACTGACCTTAATTGGACCGGATCACGAGTACGAACTCGACTGCTGTTCTCATGCATGGACATTCTATCTTCTATATTCTGTAAAATCTTGAATCCCTCCGCCCAAAATACTGTCTTCATATTATTGAAGTATCCTTTAAGCTCTCTATCAAATGTAGTCCAGTAACTATCGTTGAGAAGTAAATCATCTAGCGTACGAAATGGATAGAACATCATGAGCGCCACCATTGCATAGTTCTCCCTCTTTTCCTTGGCAAGTTGGCTTGGGTTATCAGAAGTCAGCTCCAACTCTTTCAAAAGACATACTTTCTCCTCCGGGTAAGATACTACCACCACAGCTGGCACCTTCAATGGATGCATATATGCAAATTCATGACCGGGATGTTCAGTTGGAAATCGGTATCCACGACTTTTCGAAACAGCAGTATCCTCCTCATCGTTATCCATTTCTTTCCATGAAAAAAACTTCTTTTCGAAAATCTCTGTGTAGGAATAGGCACAGTAATCATCAAGCTCTACTGGCCGATGCAGATAGTCATTGGCAGACGAGTCCGGCCATTGTATTACATTTCCTTCTTCTGATGATCTATTTGTACGTCTCAGTGTAAATTGAACTTCATTGTCATCATTATCTAATTGTGTCTCCAACTGTGTGACAAGCAAGTTCTTGGGCTCGTGCGAGAATGTAAACCGTTTACCTTTCTGCGCAACAAGCAAGTGTGACATGGGTGAGCTCACAACGTCACGAGAAGTATTAGCAATCATTGCTGATAACACCATACTCAATCCATTTACAAACTGGCCATTTTCATCCTCCTCATGCTCATCGGGATTTGCTTCTCTCTCCAACTCCAGTCTGTTCATTCTTCTTATCAGTTTCTTTCCAATTGTTGTATACTTATCTCTGTCCTCTTGTTGGGTGCTCTTTGAACTATAAAGTGTAGTATAGAATGCTTGGCTAATATCACCCATCAACACATTTGAATTGGAGCTGAATAATCCACTTATAATGGGATTGTGCGTGTTTAGATATTGACACCCAAGTGGTCGCTTTGTGAGAATCATCCAAGGTGGGGAATGTGTTATGTCTCCATTAAGCAAGTACCGCTCGCGCAACTCTTCTTGTCCTCCACTTTTGTCTTCGTGTATGCAGGTATCTGGACAGTGTGCCTGTGGAAATGATCCTGATGTACACTCGTTTCCCTTCTTGAAGCATCGTGGCCCATGTGCTGCTCTGTGCTCATTGTCAGCACTAATCTGCAGAATTCTGCGGACGTTATCATCCCCCCAGAACTTATCTTCACTCAACTTACTGTCACTGTTATACTTATCATACGGCCATCGATATGCGGCAATATCCAATCGTTCTTTCGATAAAGGAAACTCAAGGTTAGAATTGGCGCTCGTTTGTCTATCTCGAAGGGCATTCTGGTGCCATTCACGTAGCGTCATATTAATGATCTCTTGCGTAGATATTTCTTCACCACAGGTTTTGCATTCCAGTATCTTTCCCCCAACCTCATGGCAGTGTTCTTTGTGCCTTGCATCCCGAAGGATTTGCGGCACACATTCTTGAAATATATCCTCAACTTTCTCCTTCTTTGTCTTCCCGTTGCATTCATGCTCAACTACCCAATCTGCGTCTCCGCGATAGGATGAACTCATTACCCTATCGATATATTCATAAAACTCAGCTCTTGCTGCCTCTCTGATACCGGCATCATCGTCAAATAATGCATGTCTCTTATCAGCGAAGCCCTTGATCCACACTAACAAATGCCCATGGAGGGTCTTTCGGGCCTGTTCCTCGTCTGCCCTGCTGAATGCAACTATCTCATCTAAAATACCATCAGGAGAACCAGTCTGTGTTTTTGCATCCCATCCTAGTAGAATTTGCTCCACAATTTGTATGGCACTTTGATAATTCAACGAACATGCTCCTGGATAATCAAGTCGGATCTTCTTGCGTAATGTAAAGTCCGCTATACAGTCTTCCTCTATGGCATCGATTGATGGAAGCTTATGCTGGTAAAAGAATAGAGAAGACAAATATGAGAGGCGGCCACCATTCAAAAATTAGGGTACTGCGTGATTACTGCCCCTGAACTGCCTACTAAACTGCCTACATAGACTGAACTGCTCATTGGGAACTTACCTTATCACCAGGCATAGCAAGTAATCTGACCGCAAAGCTCATTTCATCGTTCGGTGTAACAGTCAACATGCATGAATTCATTCCAAATCGATCACTAAGGGCCAATATGGTACGACGGGCATCTTTAGCAGCCGCGGCTGTATGGCCCATTGCCTTGCACGACGATGATACCTGCTTTAGGAATGAACTTGCTGGGCCAGTGTATTCTTCGCCCTTCTCTGCTACTTCTTCGATATCTTTCCTTGTCAGCTGAGAGACCTTCTCGGCAAGAGATGTTCCGTCAGTTATTCCTCTGCACCTCACTTTTGCGGATATGAATGATAGGTGACGGTCAAGCATATTTTTAATGATCAATTGTATGTCACCCCTCATAAATTCTTGGTTCGCCAGTCGACCATAATGTGCAAGGCAACTTTCGATACCAACATTGGTCCGCCGAGGCATAGTCGGTCCTCCAAGTCCAAATGGAAATGCCATTGGCATGATATCCTCTAATAAAAGGTCACGGCCGCTCTTGTACGCTCCCCCACTAACCAAAAGTGTTGGCGGTGCTCTATTCAATAATGTTTTAGTAAACTCAGCTTGCGTCTCATAGGTTCCTGTATCTTCTGAGGGGCTGTGTGCACTTGAAAAGTAATAGGTTCCACCGTCAAATTGCGTTTCGACTGTAGGATTCATTTCAGTATCCTCGTTGTTTTTTTTATCTTCAACTAATTTTGGTTGCGGGCACTCTTCTGGAACCGTAACGTCTTTAAATCCACGGTGGCCTGATTGTTTGATAAACCAAGTCATGTAGTCAGTGTATAACTTTGTATTCATTTCCGTCTTCGTTTTAATAATATTCTTTTGACTCGGTGTGAGTCGGCCGCCGTGTACGACATATATGTGAGGATTGGCGCCCGTGCTTTGATACTCATTGATTACCGACCCAACATGATTCTGATCCACCTCATAAAATGTGTAGTGCCCTTCTAGTGATTTCTGAGCCCCGCCAAAGTATGCAAATGTATATCCATATGCTCGAGTCGGAGCTAGCATGGCACGTAAGATATCAGTAATATCTTCTTCTTGAACCACTATCGGTTCTCTTGTAGTACCATCCTCATTCTCAAACGTCAACACCAGAGGGATTCGCCCTATAACAAAACCATTTGCTATCGCTGACTTTGGTGGCGACTTGTTTAGGCTCTTGGTCTGTAAACTGTCATAACAGGAATGACACGCCACATAACCCCGGCCATTGGTATGTCTTGAGCGTTTCGATAGCAGCAGGCCCGGCAAACCGTCGACCTGGTATTGTTTGACCAACTCAGGATGAAGCTCGTCATAACCAAGGTTCATGTAATAATTATTATAGCTTTCAACTCCAATCCTGTCCTCGTTCTTCTGCAACCGATCCTTCTTTAGATAACATACTTGCTCGGCACCTATTATGTGACGATCACAACATATACATACAAGTGCTTGGTGGTACTGTACATCAGGCGGATCAGGCGGATCCTCTTGATTCGGTACTACTCCTGGAGCTGGAACTGGCTTTGGTATCGACGTTCGATTGATATACTCAAGTGCTTCCGACTCTCTATCAATGGGTTGATGTTGGCCATCCACAGCATTTCTGTTTCTATTGGCTCTATTATATATGGGTTGACGTTCATCCGCGGCAAGCAAAGCCATTTTATCGACCACAAATTTCTTCATACAAGCAGTACACAATAAAATTGAAGAATGCGAACCACCACTGATCAAATTCATGGAAACACCAGCATGCATCAGTGCTTCTGATACCTTATAATTTGGCACATTACTTGCATTGTATTCATGTGCTGCCATAATATTTTGGGCAGCGCGGGAGATGTGTGTATCCCAATCCTTGCCCAACTTCTTGACAAAGTTCTCGTGTTCATGGATATGAGCTGTTTCACTTTGCCAGGACAAGTCTCTGATAACATTTGAGCATAAGTTTCAACTTGCTCTACGAGTATGAGATATGAGAGAGCGAGAGTAGAAATAAAACTTAGTAAAAGAAAAGAAAAGGGTCGATCATTCATATCATACTATTGTATGCTTACTCTTGGTTCTTGTTGGAATGTCGCGGGCTACCAATGTCCAATCTCCTCCCCACCCATGCAAGCCTTTCACAGCTTCTTCGAAAAGTTTCTCCTCCTTTTCATTCCATGGCTTGGCCTTGTTCTTGGCCTTGTTCTTGGCACGTTCATGTACTTTGCGCTCTGCTTCTTTCCTCTTCTTCTCATTAACATCTAAAGTCTTCTTTGAACTTTTGCGTGTCTTTATAGCCGTCTGCGTGATCGCATATCGGCCAGTAGTGTCACCTACATCTTGTGACATCTCCACGTGTGATAGTGTGCGTTTTCTTTTCCGCACAACTACCTCAACACCATCATCATCATATACCGGCACTTCTTCGTTATCGCACATATCTTGTGATGCACCACACGATAGTAATTTAGCAGAGCTGGAAGGTTGTGCATTGGCTACTTCGGGTAGCAAGCCACGAGTTGTACTACTTGAATTTATTGAACTTTTATCATCATAGAAAAGTGGTGATGGATACGACCCGAGCGGTGCTGGGCGGGGTGTCAAACTTGAGGGCTCATCTCCAACACCCTTGCTTGTTGTGCCGAGGTACACTGCTGCCTTCTTCCCCCTCTTGACTTTGTCTACATCCTCCTTATATGTTCGTTCGCGTTTCTTACCCCGCATACTCGTGCCAGTGCCACTGTCATTGTCATATGCTATTCCTTCTTCAATATCGCGCATAACGATAGCGGTATCTTGATGATCATGTGCCGTGACCGCTGCGCCTACAGCAGTTGCCGCTGCTCCGATGGCAGTGGTAGTGGCTAAGATCTTTGACGTATTGTATGTATTACTACTTGGTGACGACGACGATGATGACGGTGATGATAATGCTGCTTCTACAAAAGGTGAGTATATCAATAGTAATAACATCACAAAGAACGTATACTTTTGACAGCATAAGAAGATAGTATTACTCCTATGTCGACTTTTAGGCCAGCGCTTCATTACCATTTCCTTCATCATCAGCATTGCAAAAACAACGAAAACTATGAATGTAATATCAACAGGATCACGGCGTGTCTGTGTCTGTGGCGCAAATTGATACTCTCTAATACTAATAATACTATTGCTAATCTTTTCATTAGTTACAGTTTTGAGTTATAGTTGGATTGTTTTGTGTATTTCCAGACACAACAAGTGCTCCACAATGGATAAGAGTTCCACCACCATTAAAGTTTCCACTAACTGTTACTGAACCACAAGGTACTGTAAGTGTGTATCCATTAAGGTTTAAGTCTCCAGAAATAACTAGGTTAACATCCTCAAGAACTGTGTCTTGCGTTAAAGCATAGCTACCTGATACATTCATATTAGTTAAGTCGCCACAACTAGCTGTTTCATCAGCACCATCGTTATCATCCCAAGCTTGCCAAGTGAATATAACTTCTACTGTGGAAGAGTCTACAAAATCCAAACCCACGACATACTTGTTAGTAGTTGATGTTGATGCTACGAAAGTCTCATCGATAGTTCTAGTATATACTACAACACCTGTTTCATAGTTTTGTATTTCTACGTCAAACGTTTGCGAAACGCCTCCAGTTGAGTTAGCATTGTTCCAATAAGATACAACTCCTGAAGGACCAGTAGCATAAGCTGACTCACTTCCTCTATTAACAACTAACTTATACATTGGTAAGTTATTGTTGCTAGGGTTGTTATATTGAATATCGTCATCCAATTGAAAAGAAGAGATAAGTCTTCCATGTTGTGTGTTCATTTGTAACGAAACCACATTGTCACCATTCTCAACGTATTGAGATACTGGAGCGTCTGTTGCATATTCTGCAAAAGGCATTCTACCAACGAAACCATCTAAGTTGTTAGGGTTTCCTGTGCTAGTTAAAAATTTACCTGCACCATCGTCTTTTGATGTAGATGAAGCCGAGAAATCAATAACCTCGTTAGTTGGAACATCCTCTAGATAGAATCCATCTGCTCCACTTGCATCGTCTACCAACACAAATGTGTCACCATAGTTTACGCTTTGAGAATCTTGAGCTACAACAGTAATTTCATCAATCCAAACAAACATACCATCTCTATCTACTGGCGTACTTGAGTTTGTAACTCTTCCACTAGTCCCACTAGATGAAGACGCTTGAGGTGCTATTATAACTGTAGCTCCTACTTCTTTTACTTCGTCATCTAAATAGATGTTTGTTTCACTCTTGTCACACGATGCTAGTGCTAACGATAATCCTAATAATACTAATACTTTTTTCATTCTTTACTTGTTTTTATTTTTGTCTACTCTAATAGGTTTTCGACTACCCCTTTTCTATTATTTATGCAAATGTACAACTTTTTTTTGAACTACCAAACTTTTTTGAAGTTTTTTTTTCATTTTTTTTAAAACGCAAAAAAAAGCACACCTTTCGGCATGCTTTAATTATATTATCGTCTTATAATTTCTAACTTAGTTACTTCAAACAACCTATGGTCATCTATAAAGTAATCTACGAACATTATTAGCTCATTTAGGGTGCAAGTATCTAACCAATCCATCAACTCGTCGTATGAAGCGCTTTTTAGCTCTTCTAAGACACTTTCTACCAATTGTAGTGTGATTGTATCAATTTCTTTAGTTA
>ENA-OREB01001863-OREB01001863.1-marine-metagenome-genome-assembly--contig:-NODE-1863-length-10218-cov-2.077902_pt1 | contig 10218 bp, 9 predicted proteins | sample MGYA00248625_ERZ508552 | MGnify/ENA primary metagenome ERZ508552 (study PRJEB26219, sample SAMN06267888) | marine metagenome | isolation source: Monterey Bay, California, USA | place: USA:Monterey Bay...
CGCTCTTCCGATCTATCTGCGACTATCCAGTCACAATCATCAGCAGTAGTTCCTCTTGAGGAATTCCAATCAGCATTACCTTCTTTACCCTCTTTCTTAACAAGAGTGTGATCTTTTGTTGCAGCTTCAACACCACATACATCCCAACCGCCGCTTGGTCTTCCTTCCCAATCGCCAACTGTATCTACAACTGTGAATGCACTTTCATCGCCCTTAACAAGCTTGAAGCCATCATCACCATTACCGAAGAAACTAAACTCGACATCACATCTGTCAAGAATTTGTTGATCCGCTGAAGGGTGACAAACAACGTGAACTGAATTATCAGCGATAGTGTTAGATGCATCCCAAATAGCATTAAAATAGTCTGGCTCACCAACTACATCTGGAGCATTTGAAGTATTTGCAAATGCATATCCTGCCAATGAAACTTCTTCACCAGTAAAGTTAGCAATTTCAAAATATGATTTTGAAAAGGTTGAATCAATTTTAATGGAAGACAAGAAATTACTCCTAGCTTCTTCAAATTTATTTAACCCCTTAAATGAAACTCCTTTTAATCGATCAACGACACGGCCAAAGCCGTAGCCTCGAGCTCAAGGGATGGCTGCGCGCGCTCCTGTCGCTTTGCCTGCTCGGCCCCCCCTTTGGTCTTGGTTACTTCGGCTATCAGCTCGCCGACGGTCAAAACGACGATTCTTTAGTCTTTAACCAGCAATCAGCTGAGAACTGGCAGAAAGAACTGGCGCTTCAGGCGCTTCAATTAGAACAACTCCGCTCTGCCTCAGAACAAGAACTAGACGCACTCACTCTCAAACTGGCTAAGCTTCAGGCTCGCCTCTCACGCCTCGATGCGCTGGGAGAAAGGGTGGCGGGCTTAGCCAATATTGATAGCTTCGATGCGGTGGCGACGTCTTCGTACCTCGCCGGCGGGCTTGAAATTGGTATCGCAAGCGGCACGCCAGATGAGTTTGCAGGTTCTAATTTGTTGGCGTCGATTAGTGAGCTTGAAGAGCTTATAAACGAGCGGCAGCAGCAGCTTGGTAATATCGAAGGTCTGTTAATCGATCAGCGTGCTATCGAAGACGGCTTTGTCGCCGGGCGCCCGATAGAGAATGCGTGGATAGCATCCCCATTCGGCAGACGCCCAGACCCTATCACCGGCAAGAGCAGTTTCCACAGCGGCATAGATCTGACCACTGGCAAGGCGGGTGCACAGATTAGTAGCGTCGCAGGTGGCGTTGTAACCTGGGCCGGACCACGGTCTGGTTATGGTCTGATGGTTGAGGTCAACCACGGCAATGGCTTTACGACGCGCTATGCCCATTCGCAAGAATTGTTTGTCGAGGTGGGAGATGTCGTATCCCGTGATGATAAACTCGCCTTAGTAGGTTCCACAGGCCGTTCTACTGGACCCCATGTTCATTTCGAGGTCTATAAAAACGGCCGTGTCGTCGATCCTGCCTCTTATATCCGCCGCACCATCCGCTAACTCCTAAGCCCAATTCGGTAGCTGACTCTGCTCGCCCTAAACACAAAGGCCGAGAGAGCGCTTCTACTCGTCCGGAAAGAGATTTCGGTCGAACACTACATTTTCTAGAATTTACTTATAAATCGAAGACACTATGAAACTATTCAGCAAGATTTTCGGCAGCAGCAATTCGCGCAAGCTCAAAAAACTAAAACGCAGTGTCACTCAGATCAGCGTGTTAGAGGAGGGCTTAAAAGGCCTCAGCGACGACCAGTTAAAGGCTAAAACTGTCGAGTTTCAGGAGAGAATCGCCGGAGGCGAAAGCGTCGATGCACTCCTGTCTGAAGCGTTTGCGGTTGCGCGCGAGGCGAGCATCAGGGTGTTAGGCATGCGCCATTTCGACGTTCAGTTGATCGGCGGCATGGTGCTTAACGAGGGCAGCATTTCTGAGATGCGCACGGGCGAGGGCAAGACATTGATGGCCACGCTGCCGGCCTATCTAAATGCGCTCTCCGGCAAGGGCGTTCACATAGTCACCGTGAATGAGTATCTTGCCGAACGCGATGCTAACTGGATGCGTCCGCTTTATGAGTTTCTTGGTTTAACGGTGGGGGTTATTAAGTCTGGGCAGAATCCAGCGGAAAAGAAAGCCGCCTACGAGAGCTCAATTACCTATGGCACTAATAACGAATTTGGGTTTGATTATCTGCGCGACAATATGGCATTTAGGGTAGCCGATAAGATGCAACGCGAACTCAATTTCGCGGTGGTCGATGAAGTCGATTCTATTCTGATAGACGAGGCTCGTACGCCGCTTATCATCTCCGGTGCTGCCGAGAACAGTTCACAACTCTATATCGCGATCAATTCACTTGTGCCAAAGCTTGAGCGTGGCGAAAAGATCGAAAAGACGAAGATGGAGCAGATGGACAAAAGCTATGTGGCCGAGGAGGAGGGCCATTTCAGCGTTGATGAGAAGAGCCGTCAGGTAGAGCTCACAGAATCTGGGCACGAGTTCGTCGAAGGTTTACTGATCGAACAGAAGCTTTTGGCCGACGGTGACTCACTCTATTCAGCAACGAATCTGTCGCTACTGCATCACGTACATTCAGCGTTAAAGGCGCATTACCTTTTCAACCGCGACGTTGAATATATTGTCAAAGAGAAGCGTATTGTTCTGATTGATGAGCATACGGGGCGGACGATGGAAGGCCGCAGACTATCCGAGGGACTTCATCAAGCGTTGGAAGCTAAGGAAGGGGTAGAGATTCAGAGCGAGAGCCAGACGCTTGCATCGACCACGTTCCAAAATTATTTCCGCCTTTACAACAAACTCTCTGGTATGACTGGAACCGCCGACACCGAAGCGTTCGAGTTTAGCCAGATCTATGGACTAGACGTGGTGGTCATCCCAACTAATAACCCGATGGTGAGGGATGATGCTAACGATCTTATCTTCCTGAGTATGGAGGAGAAACTTGAGGCAATAGTTGCCGATATCACAGAGATCAGCGCTGCAGGAGCGCCGGTGCTTGTAGGCACTGCATCAATCGAAACGTCCGAAGCTATCTCGAAATTTCTCACTAAAAGTAAAATCACTCACGAGGTTTTGAACGCGAAGTTTCACGAACGCGAGGCGCAGATTATTGCGCAGGCGGGTCGTCCAGGTATTGTCACTATTGCAACCAACATGGCTGGGCGAGGAACGGACATTGTGCTCGGTGGAAATTGGGAGGTCGAAGTAGAGGATCTTAAAGATCCCACCCCCGAAAAAATTGAGGAAGTGAAGGCAGCATGGCAGGAGAGACACGATCAAGTACTCGCCGCCGGCGGCTTGCATATTATTGGCACGGAGCGTCATGAGTCCCGACGCATCGACAATCAGCTGCGTGGCCGTGCAGGGCGTCAGGGCGATCCGGGATATTCGCGCTTTTACTTGTCGATGGAAGACAATCTGCTGAGAATTTTTGCGACAGACGCGGTTAAAAACTTTATGCAGAAACTGGGCATGGAGCGCGGCGAGGCAATCGAGCATGGCATGGTGACGCGTGCAATAGAAAAGGCGCAGCGAAAAGTAGAAGGACGCAATTTCGACATTCGAAAACAGCTTTTAGAGTATGACAACGTCGCAAACGATCAGCGCACAATTGTCTACCGTCAGCGCAATGAATTGATGGCGAGCGACGATATTTCAGACCTTCTCGTTGATATGCGCAAAGAGGTGGTGGAGCAGCTAGTCGATACTTTTATCCCGCCCCAGAGCGTGCCCGAGCAATGGGATATTGAGGGGCTTGAGCAGGCACTGCAGGTTGAATTTGCGAGTGAGCAGCCAGTGCAAGCCTGGCTCGATGCGGACGAGAAACTCTATGAAGAGCAGATTAAAGAGAGGGTGCTCGAGAATCTAAATCAGGCCTATGAGGAGAAAAGTGCGGCTGTCGGGGACAAGATGCGGGCGTTTGAGAAGCAGATTACACTGCAAATTCTGGACGGTCTCTGGAAAGAGCATCTCGCTACGATGGACCACCTAAGACAGGGTATTTTCCTTCGCAGCTACGGCGGTAAGAATCCTAGGCAGGAGTATAAGCGAGAGGCCTTTGCGTTGTTCCAAGACTTGATGACTAACCTACAGCAAGAAGTGACCAAGGTATTAAGTCATGTTCGTATTCGGCAGGACGACGAGGCCGATGCAATAGAGAAACAGCGTGCGGCGGAGCTTGCAGCACAGAAGCTAAGTCTCCAGCATCAGCAGTCTTCGGCGCTTTCCGAACCCCGTGCGCCCTCGGATGCGGCTCAGCGCGCAACCGTGCCTGTGGGATCGAACCGAGTTGATCCTGCTCCATTCGTGCGCGAGCTTCCGAAAGTAGGTCGCAACGAATTATGCCCGTGTGGTTCTGGTAGAAAATACAAAGCCTGCCACGGAAAAATTGCTTAGGCGGTGATGCCGCTGGAGCTTGATAGACTCAAACAACTAATAGGTAGGATGTAAGATGGAAAACGTGAGCGTCGAAGGCGTTCGTTCGGCGGCGATCGAAAGCGGTATCCGCTATGCGAATCGCCTTGATCTAGTTTTGTTTGAGCTAGCTGAAAAGACAAAAACAGCGAGTGTATTCACGCTTAATGCTTTCTGTGCTGCGCCGGTTACGGTCGCACGTAGGCATATTGCTGCTATGTCACCGCGTTATTTGTTAATTAATACTGGCAATGCGAATGCGGGTACAGGAGTTCAGGGCGAACGCGATGCGATCGCTTGCTGTGAAGCCGTTGCGCGCGAATGCGGTGTTAATGCTGAGCAAGTATTGCCGTTTTCAACCGGAGTTATAGGTGAACTGCTGCCGGTCGACAAAATTGTCAGCGCCCTGCCTGCCGCTCACAAAGCGCTGGCGGTAGATCAAATTGCAGCGGCGGCGCGAGGTATCATGACGACGGATACGCGGCCCAAAATGGTTTCGCGTCAAGTCATGGTCGAAGGGCATCAGGTAACGATCTCTGGTATTGCGAAGGGATCGGGCATGATTAAGCCCAATATGGCGACAATGCTCTCCTATATTTTTACGGATGCGAGGTTAACGCAATCAACACTTGATCGCCTTTTGCGTAAACAGGTTGCGCGCAGTTTTAATCGAATAACAGTCGATGGTGATACCTCTACCAACGACTGTTGCCTGCTCTCTGCGACAGGCTATTCGGCTGCGCCGGTTGAAGCGGAGTCGGGGCAATGCCACGCTGTTTTCGAGGAAGCGTTGGCTGACGTTTTCCGCGAATTGGCTGTTGCATTAATCAAAGATGCGGAAGGCGCGACTAAATTTGTCACGGTTGCAGTTACTGGTGGCCGCGATAGCAGCGAATGTTTGCAAGTTGGCTATGCCGTCGCCGAATCTCCGTTGGTTAAAACCGCCTTATTCGCCTCAGATCCCAATTGGGGGCGCATATTGGCAGCGATCGGACGGGCGGGATTGGATAGCCTTGATATTAATGCTGTCGAGGTGTGGTTAGGGAATACTCGCATTGTCGAGAATGGATGCCGTGACGCGCACTACACCGAAGAGGCTGGTCAGGCAGAGATGGACAGAAACGAGATCACTATTTCGATAAGCCTCGCACGGGGTGACTTCTCTGAGAAAATATTCACCGCAGACCTGTCATACGACTATGTCCGCATAAACGCCGATTATCGCAGTTAGTGGCCGTGCCGGAAACGTCATTGCTTGTTGCCGTTGGGGTTATTCAAGACTCGGCTGGCCGAGTGCTAGTCGCGCTGCGTAGCGAGCGGCAGCACCAAGGCGGGCTGTGGGAGTTTCCCGGCGGCAAAGTTGAGAAAGGCGAAACCGTGCGCGAGGCGTTATGTCGCGAGCTTTACGAAGAGCTTGGGATCAAAGTCGAAGCAGCTGTACCGTTTAAGCTGCTCGATTACAGGTATGTCGATCGCCGCGTATTGCTCGATGTCTGGAGGGTAACTCGCTTTACAGGCGAGCCTACCTCGCGCGAATCGCAGCCATTAGAATGGCGCGCGGTGACTGACCTTAACCCAGACGAATTTCCTGCGGCGAATAGGCAGATTATCAGCGCGCTACGCAGTGAAGAATTGCTCGATGGACAAGAAGGAGAGAGGGTGGGACTAGCGAGTGCCAGAGACCTTACTGATACTGAGTAGGGTCTGTAGAGAGCAGAGCCTCATCGAATTCATCGGAATAATCAGGCTCGCCAGCAATCGCATGGCGTTCGTTTGCCCAGTCGCCGAAATCTATCAACCGGCAGCGTTCGCTGCAAAATGGGCGTGATTCGTTTTTCTCTGCCCACTCAACGACTGACTGGCAGGTAGGGCAATTGACTGTCTTCATTCTTCTACTCGTTGGGTTTCGACATCTGCGCCGCTTTGCTCATGACGCAATACTGTTTGTGCTGTGCGAGAACAGCGTCAGCGAGCGATGCAAGATCTGACTCGTTACTGATCATATCATCTGCACGGGCGAGCCTGTCGGGGCGAGCGATCTGAGCCTCGATTATTGCCTCGATAGTTTCGAGGCTGCTTCCATCGCGCTGCAGCGTTCGAGCTAGCTGAGTCTCCTTGCTGACATCGATCACTAGAACTCTGTCGACAGCCTCGGCTTGGTCGGTCTCAAGTAATAAAGGAGAGACTAACAAACAGTAAGGGCCTGTGCAGGCAGCGAGACGGCTCATCATCAGCGCCCTGATTAAGGGATGGAGCAGGGCTTCAAGCCATACTTTCTTCTCTGGATCAGCGAAAACGAGCGCGCGTAGACGAGCACGATCTAAGTTGCCCGCTGAATCTAACAGATCATCACCAAAGTGCTCGGCAATGGCGAGCAGGGCGGGTGAGCCTGCCTCGACGACTTCCCGGGCAAGCAAATCGGTATCGACTAACTCTATCCCTTGTGCGGCAAAAAGTTCTGCTGCTGCGCTTTTGCCGCTGCCGATTCCACCGGTTAGTCCAACAATCATTATGCTCATAGTCTCGTTTTTGGGTCCCGCTTTATCCGTTGTTTTCGTGAGCCCTGTACCTTTTTTTTAGCCGAAATTGCTTCAATGTACCGGTCTAATGCGGCGCAAAGAGCGTCCCATACAGAGCGAGAGCTTGCGGTCCCCAGATTAGCATGACAAAACCAGCGGTGGCTAAAAAGGGTCCAAACGGCAGAGGTGCACTGCGCTCGCGTCCACCAAAGACGATGAGGATAAGCCCTATTACTGCTCCCGCCAATGATGCTAGCAAGAGAACGGGAAGGATAGCCTGCCAGCCTAACCATGCGCCGAGAGCCGCAAGCAGCTTGAAATCCCCGTAACCTAGACCTTCTTTGCCAGTAACCAATAAAAACGCCCAGAACAGGCTCCAGAGCGTCATATAGCCGGCGGCTGCGCCTATTACCGCATCAAAAAGCGAGACGCCGGGTAATCCAAGGTTAAACGCTGAGACTAATAGGCCAAGCCAGAGGAGCGGAAGCGTCAAATCATCGGGTAATAGATGATGGTCTAAATCGATCAGGCTGAGTGCGAGCAGAAACCATGCGAAAGCGAGGAAAGCGAGTGTGCTCGCTGTAAAGCCGAGGGTCATGGCGACGAGTATAGAAGCAACGGAGGCGGCTATTTCAACGAGAGGATAGCGGGCTGATATTCTGGATTTGCAGTGCCGGCAACGTCCGCGAAGAAACAGGAAACTGACGACGGGCACATTTTCACTCGCGCTAAGTTGCTGCGCGCAAGAAGGGCAGTGCGAACGCGGAACGGCGAGGTTGAAGGCTTCAGTAGGCAACTCGCTACTCTGCCAGGCGCGCTCAAGCATAATTGGCAGACGGTAGGCGATAACGTTGATAAAGCTGCCGACGAGAAGTCCGAGAAGCGCAACGAAGCCGAGAAAAAGAGTAGGGTTGCTGACTAGGGCAGTGGCGAGTGTCATGGTCTGTCGAGCGACTCCGAAAGTATGATTAGATCACTGATCCTAATTGGAAAATGGGCAGGTACATGGCAATAACCAAGCCTCCGACAAGAATTCCGATAACAACTATGATGGCAGGTTCTAGGAGAGAAGTCAGGCTATCGACTGCGTCATCTACTTCGGCCTCGAAATGGCTCGCGCTGCGTTCAAGCATCGCATCGAGCGAGCCAGATTCTTCGCCAATGCTGGCCATCTGACTGATCATGTTAGGGAAAAGCGCTGTGTCGCTGATGGCGGAGTGCAGTGGCTGACCGCTAGCGACATCGGAGCGAATTTGCTTGGTCGCCTCTTCGTAGACACTGGTGCCGGTTGCGCCAGCAACAGACGCGAGTGCATCCACTAGGGAGACTCCTGCGGCGTAGGTGGTAGAGAGAGTCCGACTGAATCGCGCATAGCAAGAAGTGCGCACGATATTGCCAAAGATGGGCAGACGAAGGAGCGCACGGTCGGCGAGTCGGCGCAGCCTTTTTGAGCGCAACAAGGCCTCTTTAAATAGGACGAAGGTGAGGGCGGCAGCGGGCAGCACTTGCCACCAATAGGCAATAACCCAGTCCGACAGTGAAACAACCAACAGCGTAAATGCAGGTAGCTCTGCACCAAAGCTCGAAAAGGTTTCGGCAAGTGCGGGCACAATTTTGACGAGCATAATTCCGGTGGTCGCTAAGGCCACGAGGATTATGGCTATAGGGTAATTCATTGCCTTTCTGATCTTCGATTTAAGCGCCTCTGTTTTTTCTTTAAACGTGGCGAGTCGGTCGAGCATTATTTCCAGTGCGCCTGAACTCTCCCCGACTTCGATTAAATTGCAATAAAGCGCATCGAATATTCGCGGGTAACGGCGAAGACTTTCTGCGAAGCTATTGCCGGCTGCGATCTCGGCCCTGATGGCTGTTGTCAGTAAACTCATTCGTGGATGGTCTAAACCTTGAATGACAATATCGAACGATTGCACTAACGGAATTCCGGCTTTCATCATCGTGGCTAACTGACGGGTGAAAAGAGCAACATGGGCAGTTTTTATCTTGTTGCTTAGCGAGAAAGACAGGGGCGAGCTTGGGCGCTTAACGCGACTACGTTGAATGCCCATTTTCGCTAATTTATGCAGCGCTAGCTGTTTATCTAGAGCTTGGATTTCACCTTTTCGACGGTTTCCAAACCTATCGTATCCATGCCAAGAAAATGTTATCGAAGTCGGCTGCTTTTGCATTTTTAGGTCTTATCGGGATTTTTACTTATAAAGGTATAGTCCATGCCGGCGCACTCCGCGAGTTTTGGTGGGGTGCGCAGGCATGAGCTCTTAGCAGAAATTAGCCGCGACGCAGGTGCCGCCCACGGCCCATGTCACCGGAGGCACGATGCCATTCGGGGTTAGGGTGTAGGTAATTCCTGCCAGGGGAGAGCCATCCGCTTGCCAGGTCATAGTGATCACACCGTTTGCCACTAGGCTACCGTGCACACTGGCTGCTGCGACAACCGTAGCAGGAATGCCCATCGCAGCAACCGCGCCCCCGTCCAATGCGTCGAGATCAGCGGGCCCGCGCGTCTGAATTGCAATTTCGACAGACGTTCGTAGCGGAGCGGCAGCAGACACGAGCTCCGTGAATTCGGCGCGCTGTGCGAAAACGTTGTATTGAGGCACTGCAATTAGGGCGAGAATGCCGATAATGACGATGACCACCATTATTTCGATAAGAGTAAAGCCACTATCGCGGGACTGCGAACGACGTATCAAGCGGTAGCGGGTAGGCGAGTAAAGGGTGAGCGTATTCATAGTGTTTCTCCGTCGTATTCTCAAATTAGGCTGAGTATTCTTCTCGTAGGCAGTGAGTAAACAGGACTGCTCACGGTAGTTAAGGCCGCGCTCTTTAGAGGTGCAGCCCTTGCCATATATAGAACCGAATACGGAAGGTTTCCTGACAGCTATTTCTCAAATGAGATGAAATTGAGCGCTGAGATCGTAGCCAGCTAGGTATCTCTCTGTGTCTCTTTGTATCTTTCTGCCTCTCTCTGCCTCTCTCCGCGTCTCGTGGTGTGTCTGTAACCGCCAAAACTCGGTTCAGCTCGCATTAATATGACGCAACCTAAGCTGAATTCTCGAAAAGCGCGTATTAGATTCGTGAAAACCAACATAACGCACGCTTGAATGATTTAAGCAGGTAGTTTATGTTTCCGGAGCTTTATTGCGCGCGGTGCGCGATCAAATGGGAGTCTCGAAGCAGCAAGACCCGAGGCTATAGATAGCGGTGATTAGAATGGGTAGTAAAATGAGAAAAGCGACGAGTAGTTCGAGAAGTAGTTC
>ENA-OREB01001871-OREB01001871.1-marine-metagenome-genome-assembly--contig:-NODE-1871-length-10203-cov-4.976891_pt1 | contig 10203 bp, 10 predicted proteins | sample MGYA00248625_ERZ508552 | MGnify/ENA primary metagenome ERZ508552 (study PRJEB26219, sample SAMN06267888) | marine metagenome | isolation source: Monterey Bay, California, USA | place: USA:Monterey Bay...
CTATTTTTCTCAGGAATAAGTTTTTTGTTGACTTTTGGATTTATTAGTTATCTCAGAAATAGAAAAACAGCCTTAACTCTAAGATATGGTAAAGGAGGAGGGAGTAAATTACAGTCTAAAATTTATCTTTTTGGAGGAGCCATTGTGTTTACAACAACGTGTATTACAATTTTAATGTTGTATTTAGTTGGTGTCGTCAATGTTCTAGACTTTGTACCTTTCTTGATAGCGATTCTTGGTTTTATGTTGTTGGGCTTAGTAGATGATTTATACAGGCTAACACATCTTACCAAATCAGTTGCTCAAATCATTTTAGTGTCATTATATCTGTTTATGACACACATTGACGTTACAGAATTGTATCTGTTTACAGGTATAGACATACTAAATGGTTGGTTCAGTTATTTCGTAACCGGTTTTTTGATTTTGTTGTTTATTAATATGATAAATATTATTGACGGAATTAATGGTTTGAGTTCGAGCTTATGCGTTCTTGCAGCATTATTTTTTTCGTATCATGCGTTTTTAGTTGGCAATGATATGGTTGTATTTTTAAATATTGTTGTTATGGGTTCTTTGATAGCATTTATTTATTTTAATGTGTTTTCTGATTTTACCATTTACATGGGTGATCATGGAGCCTACATTTTAGGATTTTATTTAGTAATTCATTGTTTTTGGTTACTTGGTGATGCCGAAACTTTAATGTTGAGACAATTTTCTCCTATGATGGTTTTTGCGTTATTTAGTTATCCATTTATTGATTTGGTGAGGGTGATTATTATAAGAGTTTATAATGGGCTTAATCCAGTTAAGGGAGATAAAAGGCATTTACATTATGTATTCTTAACTCAAGGATTTTCCCATGGTCAAAGCACCTTTTATATTGTCTTTTCTACACTGTTAATCATTTTGATTGCAAGACAGTTAATTCAACTGGAATTAATTTACCAAGTATTGTCTTTATTGGGATTATCGCTAATATTATTTCATATACCTCTTGTTTTTAGAGGTGTAAAGTTTAAATTTTAATTTTTTTTTCTATTTTAGCAAAATCAATATAGAGTAATTAAAGTACTCTTAAATAAACAGGGATTGCAATCACTAATTACATCGAAAACTCGAATCAAGTTATTAATTAAGTTTTTTCTTAATTCTAGTACTAAGGGTTATCTTAGAGGGCTCTCAAAAGAGTTTGATGAATCCACCAACGGAATACGAAAAGAATTAAACTCTTTAACCAAAGCTGGCTACTTGAGGGTCACGAAAAATGATTCAAATAAAAAGCTATACACAGCTAATAAAAAACACCCACTTTACGATATTCTCCATCAAATTGTTTTAAAGGAGTTAGGTTTAGATCATATTGTTGCCTCAGTGCTTGATCGTATGGGTGGCGTCAAACGGATTATTGTGATTGGGGATTATGCCAATGGTTTAGATACTGGAGTGATTGATGTTGTTGTTGAGGGGGAAGCTTTAAATACAGATTATATCGGTACGCTATCTGATAAAATGAAACAAAAAATAAATCGTAGTGTTCGTTTTTTATTGTGTGCTAATTATCAGGAGAAGGGTCTTGAATTATATAATGCTTCCAAAGATGGAAAATAAAAAACAGTGGTATGTGGTGGTGACAAAACCTCGTGCAGAACGTAAAGTTGCAGAACGCTTATTGCAAATGGATATCGAAGCTTTTTGTCCTACAAGGATTGAGCGTCGTCAATGGAGTGACCGAGTTAAAAAAATTGAGGTGTCATTATTGCCATCTATGGTGTTAGTCAATTTAGAGCAGAAGGATCGTGATCGTGTGTTCCAGACACAAGGTGTTTTGCGATATCTATTTTTCTTAGGGAAACCTGCACAGGTACGAAACGAAGAAATAGAGGCTTTAAGGGAAGTTGTTGAAAAGGGATCACATGTTTTAGAAGTGAGAAGTATATCGCCCGGAGATCGGATAGAGGTGCCTGGATTTGGGTCTTTACCACAAAAAGGAATTGTAAGGCAAGTTTCTGGTAATAAATGTTGGGTAGTTTTAGAACAATTAGGGTATGTGGTTACCCTTCAGTTATAATTAAAAGAACATTCGAAGCGTTGTTTTTGAATGTTTGTAAATATGTAAAATAATCAATTTCAGTTAGTTGTATAATGTAATGTGACTGATGGAGGCGAAGCTGTGGAAAATATATGGGTAACAAAGTAGTTTACGAACCAAATCAATATGCCAAAATTGGTTTTTTTAAGACCATGCTGGTTATAATAAAAAATACTATTGCTTCTAAAGAATTAATTTTTCAGCTTTACAAACGTGATTTTTTAATGCAATATAAAAAATCATTTTTAGGTCTTGGTTGGATGATATTTGGCCCTATTATGGGAGTTGTTTCATGGGTATTGATGGACTCAGCAGGGGTGTTATCTCCCGGTGATGTTGGTGTGCCGTACCCGGTTTATGTGTTATTTGGCACCTCAATATGGGGGCTCTTTATGAGCTTTTTTTCTAGTACAAGCCAAACCTTGCAAATTGCTGCAGGGTTTATACAGCAAGTTAATTTTCATCACGAGGCTCTAGTCTTTAAGCAAGGGTTACAAAATTTAACCAATTTTGGTATTTCACTTATTATAAATATTGTTGTGATGCTTTCTTTTGGGGTGACGCCAACATGGTTTATAGTTTTAGTACCCTTATTCATAATTCCTATATTTTTCTTGGCTGCTAGTGCTGGTTTAATGGTCTCTATCTTAAGTACTCTTACCTCAGATGTGTCTAGAATTGCATCTTTTTTTCTTTCATTGCTTATGTTTATTACGCCTGTTATTTATGATTCTTCAGAGAAAGTAGTTTGGTTACAACAGTGTAATTTATATAACCCTTTAACGTATTTGATAACTGCCCCCAGAGATTTAATATTAACAGGAACCATGTCAAATCCTTTCTATTATTTAGTATCTATTGTAATGGCCGTCCTTCTTTTTATGGTAGCGCTTCGCTTTTTTTACATTTCAGAAAAAAAAGTAATTGAAAAAATGATTTAAAACATGAGAGATCAACAATAATTATGAGTGAAGTTTTAATAAAAGTAGACCACCTCTCCAAGAAATTTTGCAGGTCTTTAAAACGCAGCATGTATTATGGCGTCACTGATGCACTTAAAACTATGGTGGGTATAAACTATAGCACAGATACCTTAAGACCTTCAGAGTTTTGGTCTTTAAACGATATTAGTTTTGAGTTAAGAAGGGGGGAAACCTTGGGCATACTTGGTGCCAATGGCTCTGGTAAAAGTACACTGCTTAGATTGCTTGCAGGTATATTTCCTCCAGATCATGGCAAAATAGAGATAAACGGCAATATTGGGGCATTAATTGCAGTAGGCGCGGGGTTTCATCCTCACATGACGGGGTATGAAAACATTTATTTAAACGGCACTATCTTAGGGCTTACAAAAGACAGAATTGATGAGATAATTGATGACATAACTGCCTTTTCTGAAATACCAGAAGATGCCTTAAATGCACCGGTTGCAACCTACAGTAGCGGCATGAAGGTGCGGCTTGGTTTTTCTGTAGCCATGCATTGTGAGCCAGACATACTTCTGGTAGATGAGGTGCTTAGTGTTGGAGATATTGGATTTAAGAATAAGGCGGTTCGTAAAATGAATGAATTTCGTGAAAAAGCCAATGGCTTGATATTCATCTCTCATGATTTAGAACAGATGCGCATGATTTGCGATAGAGTTATTGTTTTGGATAAGGGTATGTGTGTGTTTGAAGGTGATACAGAGAAAGGATGCATTGCTTATGAGCAAATTATTCATAAGAGCAAAATGGAATTACAGGAAAAATCAAAAATTAAGATTGAGCAGAGTTACAGCAAAGTTTCATTTAAAGACTCCAATATTAATTTACTTGATATTGATATTGTTGATTTAAATAACAGAAACATCACTGATGTAGGTTTGAACGATAATTTAATTATAGAAGTTAGATTTAAATTAAATAATCCAATCAAAGATTTATCTATCTATGTGCCCATTGCCAAAGAATCTAACCCTTTTTTTTGGTGTATTGACTTAGCAAATGATATAAATAATAATACAAATTTTGGAAGGCTTGAACCAGGTAATTATTCTGTGAAAGTCACTTTAGACAAACACAATTTGTCACCTGGTGTCTACTTGTTTGGAACCATCACTTTTCGCAATAACAAAACCTATGAAACTTATAATAAAACCAGAATAGCAAAAATGTTTACTGTAAATTCTGGAAACAAGAAATTAAACAGAGGGGTTGTAAATGTAAATGATCAGTGGTATTTAAAGAAAATGAAATAGTATGAGTTTTAAAGATAAAATAGGATTTCATAAAAAATGGCACGCGGGTGCTCAAGATTCTAGATCTAAAATAAAATATAGTATAAATGAACCAATTATTCAAAACATTTTCGATACGTTAAATATTAAACAAGGATTTTTTCTAGAATTTGGTGCTTGGGATGGTATAAATCTTTCAAATGCACGGTTATTATTTGAAAAAAATTGGAATGGTATGTTTATTGAAGGTGACAAAACAAAGTTTGAAGATTTGAGAGATAATTATTTAAACACAAATATTTTAGTAGAAAATATTTACCTAGATGACCAACATAACAATATCAATAAAGTACTTGAAAATAATAAAATTCAACATATAGATTTTTGTAGTATTGATGTTGATGGTTTGGATTTAAGACTTTTTAAAACCTTTGATGATGTTTTACCTACAGTTGTTTGTATTGAGGGAGGACAAGTGTTACACCCATTATTCGAAGGTGCAATCAATTTAGAAGTGGAAAGAGATAACGTAACACAGAGTCTACATAAATACAATCAAATCTTCACTAATAAAGGATATAGATTACTGTTTGCCTATCAAGACTGTTTCTTTATCAAAGAGGAATATATTCATTTGTTTAATGTCTCAAATAATTTATACGAACTGTATTTGGATGGCCTTGAAACTCTCCCTAGAATTCCGTGGTTATTTGAAAAAGGAAAAAAACACTTAATAAAAAATGAGATTATTGAATATATCATGTCAAATACTAACAACGAGAATATCGTCAATAGAAACTTGTGGGTTAGACAAAATAAAGATTCATTGTCTCATACATTTGAGGAGTTAAGAAAAAAATTAACTTGATAAAAGCTACACCTAAAAAATTTATAGCGGTTAAGCTAACCAATGGTTTTGGAAACAATATTTTCCAATACGTAGCTGGAAGATTATTAGCAGATTACCATAAATGTTATTTTTTTGCCATACCACCAAGTAAAGAATACTATGCCATAGATTCTTTAATAGCATTAGGTGTTAATTTTGACAGCACTACTGTAATAGAAGATTATCAGTTAGTTGATGACCAAAATTATTTGCAAGCCTATGACTCAAAATTTGCATCAACAAACTTAATCTTGCAAGGTTATTTTGAAAATTACAAATACTATCTTCCAAAAATAGAACTTATTAAATCTTGGTTTCCTAAAGTTAAAACAAGAACAGATAATAATTTAGTTATTCATTTTAGAGGAGGAGATAGGTTATGTTATGCTAATGAATTTTATTCAAAACCAAACGTTCAAAAATATTTAAATGCAATCACACAGTTTGATTTTGATAAATTACATGTAGTGACCGATATGTCAGAGTGGAATAGTTATACCATAGAGCAATTTGAAAACCTAAGCTTTCATATTAAGCCCAAAAAAAACACTACAGTTTCCTCTAGAGAATCTGTTGAGTTTTTTAATTCATTTGTTGAAGGTTTTAGTTCTTTTAAACCTGTTGTTCATCATGGTGAATTAATTGACGATTTTAATTTTATAAGAAGCTCCAATAACATTCTTTTTGAACATGGTACATTATCGTGGTGGGCAGCTTTTTTAAGTAATGCAAATAAGGTTGGGGTATATGGGCCTTGGAGAGCTTTTAAAGGTGAAAACAATAAAAACCTTAGTCATGTTCCTTTAAATAATTGGTTTAAATGGTATTAAATTTCTTAAAACAGTTTAATAATACTAAAAAAGTGTTTATACCTTTTAAAATGTATGACTTTATTGGAGGTCCTTCAACGTTTATGAGAAACCTCAAAACCTACTTTGATGATGTTGGATATAAATACAAAAGTGATATTTCTAAATCAAAACACATTTTTTTTCCAATTTCTTATGATTTAGCATTTTTAAAAAAAATTAAAAAAGACAAAGGTGCAATCATTCAGCGCTTAGATGGTATTTATTATCCACAAAAGCATGGTGCTAGTTATCAAGAAAAAAATAAATTGATAAAAGATATTTATCTAAACTATGCCACTAAAGTTGTATTTCAAAGCCAGTATAGTAAAGCGCAGTGTTTTAAACTTTTTGGAGAAAAGGATACAGATGATTATGAAATTATCATTAATGGAGTAAATGAAGCAATCTTTTATCCAAGCAATGCCTTTAAAGAAGTGCCAAAAACATTTAAATTGCTAACCACTGGTAATTTCAGGAACTTAGATATGCTGGAGCCAGTAATAAAAGCGTTGGATGCTATTTCTAAATTTGATTTTGAATTAAATATTATAGGCCCAATTGTAAATGATAAATTACATGCTATAATAAATCGGGATTATATAAACCATCTTGGTAGCAAAGATTCTCATCAAATAGCTGATTTATTAAGAGAACATCATATTTTCATGTACTCACATTTAAACCCACCTTGCCCAAACTCTGTTTTGGAAGCAATTGCCTCTGGCCTTCCAGTTGTTGGTTTTAATAGCGGCTCTATGAGTGAACTTTTACACTTCTCTCCAAATTTGCTGGCAGAGGTTTCTGATGATGTATTTCAAAAATATGAAGACTTTTCAGCAGATGCATTAAAAGAAAAAATCATATACTGCATGACTCATTTTGAGAAAATGAAAGAAGTATCGCTAGTTAATGCCTCAAACTATTCTTTTAAGCATTGCGGTAAACAGTATCAAAAAATATTTCAAAATATTGGTTAGCGACACACCAAAAATTACTGTTTTAATGTCTGTGTACAATGGTGCTAAATTTTTAGCTGAAGCCATTGATAGTATTTTGGCCCAAACATTTACTGATTTTGAATTCATCATCATTAATGATGCATCCTCAGATGATAGTTTACACATAATTAATTCCTATAAAGATGCTAGAATTGTACTAATACAAAACACCAAAAACATAGGCCTTACCAAGTCGTTAAACATTGGTATTGCAAAAGCAAAAGGCAAATATATTGCCAGGATGGATGCTGATGATATTTCTATGCCAAAGCGGTTAGAAAAACAGTTTGACTTTATGGAAGAACACATAAAATATAAATTCTGTGGTTCTAAAGCAATATCAATTAACGAGGAGGGTCAAGAGATAAGTTATTTGCCAGATACAGTTTGTGATGAAGATATAATTTTAGCCTCTATTTTTTTTAAAAACATGTTTATCCATAGTACTTTATTTATAGAAAAGAAAGCACTAACTGATGTAGGGGGCTATGATGAAGAATTTACAAGGAGTCAAGATTATAGATTGTATTTAAAATTATTTACAAATAATTATTTTGGAATCAATTTAAATGAAAACACTCTACTATACAGAGTAACAAAAAAAGGTGTCACAAGAGTTTTTTCTGAGTCACAAGATTTTTTTGCACGACTAGCTATCAAAAAAACCTTAAAAGAAGCTTTTGATATTGATCTAAATATTGCGGATGTTGAGAAAACACGTAATACCTTTGACTTACATAAAAAAAATAGAATGTTAAGTGTTTTTAAACTTTTGTCTTTTAAAAAATCCTTTTTAAAAGCTTACGTCAAGCATTTTTCAAAACACCCAATTGCAATAAAACTATTAAAAGAAATTTTCTACAAGTCACTTAAAATTAAATTAAAGTTTTTCCAACAATCTTACTTAGAAGGTTATATTAAATGTCTCAAAGTTTTATTTATTTTTTCACAAAGTTGATTTTTATTAGAAAAATAAAATCTGGAATATTTCATTTTAATGTTTTTGTAAAAAATATTAAAACCAATATTCAAGTCTATTTTATAAAAAAATTAATATCACAATGGATTTCAAAGATAAAGAAAGACTCCCCAAAAGTTCTAATTGGCGCAAACGTTTTAAAACCCAACGGTGTTGATTTTCATATACACGCCATCCAAGAGTTATCCCAAAGGGATATTTGTCTAATTCCTTCAGATACTATTTTAAAAAAAATTAGTTTTAATGATTTTTTTAAAAATCATATAGACAAAATTAATCCCATTTCTAACTCTATTCTGCACAGTCATGTGTATCCAAACTATATAAATTGGTGTCGTGAGCAAAAATCAAAAAATCCAAACATCAAATGGGTACATACTTACCATGCACACTATTTTCCAGAGTACTCTGAGGGTGAGTTTCTGGATTGGCAAAAAGAATTCAATAAAACCTTTATTGAAGTTGCCTCAAAGGCAGATGTTAAAATATCTGTCTCTAAATGGCAGCAATTACTTTACAAAGAAAAATTTAACATTGATACGCTTTACATTCCAAATGGTGTTGATGTTGTAAAATGTGATAAGGCAAATGCTGATGTTTTTTATGAAAATTATGGTTTAAAAAATTTTATTTTGAATGTGAGCAGGCATGATCCTGTGAAAAATCCTAAAGAATTTGTTTTGCTTGCTCAATCTATGCCCGAGTATAATTTTGTAATAATTGGTAGTGATTTAACCAAAGAATTGTTTAAAGAGCACTACTGTATATCTGCTCCAAAGAATCTATCTATACTTGGTAAGATGTCTCAAATAGAAGTTCAGCATGCAATTGCTGCCTCAAGTTGTTTGGTAAGTAATTCTAAACGTGAAGGATTACCAACCCTTGTTTTGGAAGGTATGGCACAAAGTAAACCTGTAGTGGTCTCTAAAGAGCCCGGAAGTATGGAAGCCATAGATCATGGCAAGTATGGCTACTTTTATGAGCTAGGCGATATTGAAGATTTAAAAAGACAAATCCTGCTAGCCATAAAAGATCCTATTAAGCCCATAAAAGCTAGACAAAGAGTATTAGAGGAGTATGATTGGCGTGTGGTTATTAAAAAACTTGATGAAATTTATTTAGATAACTTATGAAGCTATATCAAAAAATTAAGACTTTATTTCGCTATTTTCTGTTTCCAGTATATGTACACAAAAGTTTTTTAAGCATACGCAAAGTTGAAAGTTATATTTATAAAGACCAACAAAGAACATTTTTATTAAAAAATGCTGTCATAGTTAGAATGGCAGGAGGTTTGACAAATCAAATGATTTGTTATATGGCTGGGCGTTTTCTGGCCGATATTAAAAATGCCACATTAATTATTGATACAACGTTCTATACCAACACAGAAGAAGGACAAACAAATCGTAATTTACAACTAACGAATTACGACATACAATATGATATAATCATATCAGATTTTGAAACTTTAAGCTTTATAAAAAATCAAAATAACATCACAACTTACGATAAAGGGAAGCTTAAATTGCTAAATAATGATGTTGAAAATATCAAGAACGAAGTGCTTCTTCACGAATGTGTTGAAATTAATATTTGGTCATCACTTGATATAAGAGAAGCTGCAACTGATTATTCTATGAACAATGGTATTTTCGAGGAGCTAACGTTGGATTTTAAGACGTATTTTAAAAATAAAGATTATGAATTTTTAAATCAAATTAAAAATATTGATAATCCAGTTGCTATTCATGTAAGACGTGGGGATTTTTTGACTAATGAAGGGGGACAGTCTGTTACATTGGATTTTTTTTTGGATGCAATTAATGAGATAGAATCAAAACTTTTAAGAGGTGAGTTTTTTGTATTTTCTGATGACATAGATTGGTGTAAAAAGTATCTAAAATCCAAATTCCCAATGTATTTTGCCGATTTTAATGATGACCAAAATGGATTTAAGGATATGTATTTGGCCTCACAATGCCATCATTTTATTTTGACCCAAGCTTCAACATTCGGTCATCAAATTGTTTTATTAAATAAAGAGCATGAAGACAGAATAATTATTCGTTCTTCTGAAAATGACAAATTAAGAAATCAACATTGAAACATAGTATTACTTTCTGCGCATACGACAAACCTGGCAGTATTGGTGGTCCAGTAACATGGTTAA
>ENA-OREB01001883-OREB01001883.1-marine-metagenome-genome-assembly--contig:-NODE-1883-length-10168-cov-2.739174_pt1 | contig 10168 bp, 7 predicted proteins | sample MGYA00248625_ERZ508552 | MGnify/ENA primary metagenome ERZ508552 (study PRJEB26219, sample SAMN06267888) | marine metagenome | isolation source: Monterey Bay, California, USA | place: USA:Monterey Bay...
GTTTTTACAGCAGGCGTTGCTGCTGGAGTTTCAACAGCTGGTTTTGCTGCTTGAGTTTCATTAACTGGCTTTGCTGCTGCAGGAGCCGGCTTAGTCTTAGTTGAGCTTCCAAATGGATCGTCGTCATCCTGAACTTTGTAAGTTGCAGCCATCGCTAGGAGGTCAGCCTGCGTGTTCGCAGGATCAGCACTTAGATTAATAGCAGCAGAAGCTAGTTTACGGGCTGTTTCCCGATCGCCTGCGGCCAAAGCGGTTTCGCCAAGGTCACTAAGTCGATTGGCTTCCGCCGTTCGGATTCGTGCGAACTCGCGAAGTCCTTCAGACCCAATTGTTGGTAAGGTCAGCCCCGAATCTTTGCGGGCGTCTTCGATCATGCCAGGCAGGAATGAAAATTCTGTGTTGGCAAGTTCCGGTGTGATTTGCCAAGTGATGTTTTCCTGATTGCCGTTTGCGATCCCAGTAAGCTGTAAAGCAACGTTGTTTCGGTCGGCTAGGCTTCCAAGAATAATGTTGTCTCTATCGGTTCGAAGCGGTGGGAACTGGCTTGGGAAACTTTCCAAAACCGAATCACCCCATTGGCCCGAAACTGGCCAAAGGACAGCTCCATGGATTGTGTTAACCAAACCAACCGCTGAAACGCGGACGTCTTGCTCGTCGCTATCAATAAATAGGTTGCCGCCGGTGTTATTCGCCAACGCAGCCATAATCTCGTTGTTACGTGCTGGGCCAATCGCAAAACTAGAAACCGAAATTTTGTTCTTGGTTAATCCGGAAATGAGTTCACCAAAAATTTCAGAATGAAGCAAGCTGCCTCGGCTGACTCCGTCACCGATGTAGATGACGTTGTTGTTTCGTTGTGTTTCCTTTGGGAAAGCTTTTGATGCAGAAACCAGCATGGCTTCCATGTCGGTCGAACCGAGTGGAACTCGCTCGCTCAAATTCCCCAGAGCAGTGTTTAAATCTTCCGAGTCCGGACTGACAAAACCTTTTGTCATTGGAACAGGGTCAAGATCGACTGCCACAATCTGAATCAGATCGTCAGCATTCAAATTCTTGATGATGTGTTTAAGCGTGGCAATTGAATCCCGCTTAAATTCACCAGACTGGCTGGCAGAGGGGTCAATGTAAACGACCACGTTGCTGGCCCGCTCAGTCTCAATGGAGATCTGAGGTTTCAGACTTAATGCGAAGTGTGTTTCCCCCGCATTATCAAAAGTCGCCATTTTGACTTGGTTCGTCGATGACTTAGATTCTTCCGAATCGTCTGCGAACGATGTATTGGCACCAGTTGTCTGCAAACCAATGGCCAGCAAAGCAACAAACATTCCTCTAAGCGCGACTTTGGTCGAGCACTTGGACATAACGAACTCCAACACCGAAAAGATTTCGAAGGAATGTGCGTTCCGGAATCGCACAGCCCTGCCTTGCCCTGTAATGGTTAACTTGGTCATCGATGACCTCCAACACTATTGTATTTTGAGAACTGGCGATACGCTACCAAAAACCCTCGATTTTGCCCCATTTACGGCCTCCACGTAGTCCTAAATATCACTACTACCTGATGCACCGATGTGACCCGAGTACTTAAGCACACCGAGTCGAACTTAGCTGAGTCAAAAAATCCTTGTAATGGTTGGCCAGTTCACTCGTAAAGAGTGGCCTCTATTTGTCACTAGTATTGTAAAAACCGACAAAGAGCGAGGAAATACTGGAAAATCTATCTTCCATGATAGTATTCCTGCCGTTTGATCCGATCAAACGTGCTCCATGGGTTGGTATCGGAGTCTGAGGCCGCTGAAGGTAGAAAATTTGATTCCATCCAACAGCTTTCGCAAGCAAGAGACGCTAAATGACGATTGGGTAGAATTTAACGATTACGTTCTGACATGGGTTTAGTGGCAGCTATTATTCCGTTAGTGCGGGTTTAGCGTGGGGGCTTCCTTTAAAACCCTGTTTCCAAGTTGCTCAAGCCGCAGAATATTCCAAAGCAGGCTCTGGGAAATTTTCCAAGTGAACTGCCGCACGCCAGTGAGGTTTGGATTAATTAAAAGAAAGACGCTGAGAACGGTTCGGCCGAGACATTTGGCAATTAACTCTCAAATGCGGAGAAGCTTGGTTTTCAAAGTGGTTGAGTTCCGTGCGTGCCGGCAGTCAGCTTTTAGGTTTGACGGCGTCCTTCAAATCGAATCAAAAGCCTAACCCGAGACATTATCAATGAGTTGATGATTAGGAGAGGTGCCAGTTTGCCTGGCTCCCCTTATTCAGAGATGCTTTCCTCAAGAGGATCAAGAAGAGAGTTTGAAGCCGGGTCGTCATTTTGGTTCGCCTCTGCTTTCAGCATCCCTGTTTTCTTCATCTCTCCCGAGTGTTTAATTGCCCTGGATATGCAACCGACACCTATCGCAAGGATATCGAATTGGTTCGCAACACGCACTTTGGGTTTGTTTTCTGGTTTAATTAGCCGGTATTCAGTCGAAAAGGTTTCAACCGCTTGAAATTCAAGGACAGCGGCAAAACGATCAACTGCGTTGTTTAGTCTGGCAATCGAAGCTGTGGCAAATTTAGCGAGTTCTTTCGAGTCATTGATAAGGTTGTTGGCGATCTGCAATAAACGCGTTTTTAAAACGCTGTTTTGTTGAAGAGCAGATTCGTCTGTAACCTCTGATTTTTTGACCGTCTGTTTTTTGATCGGCCGGTAACTCACAGGGATTGCTTTGGTTTTATTTGGTTGTCTCGCGATTTGCATCTCGTTAGCTTTTTGTGTGGCCGCTTCCAAGTCAGAAAACGTGACTTCCCAGCGATCACAATCTTGGTAGTACTGCCAGTAATCGTCGCCATTTTCCGCAGGAAGCATAACCAGTTGCACATTGCTTATTGTTTCTGAGCCCACCGCTTTGGCAGAAGATTTCGACAGGCGAATGGGGGGATGATCTTTGTTGGCTGGGGTGGTTGCCTGATTCCACTGGTCGGAAATCGTCGACCGTAATTGGTTGTTGAGGGAACTTAATTGGGGAACGATCCGCTGCCTACAGAAATCGTATACGGTTTCCTCAAACTGCTGTTGAATGAATTTTTCAATTGGCTTGAACGCCGGGCGGATTCGCTGATTTGTATTTTTTATTTGCAGTCGAATCGTCTCGAAGCTTTCTTCGAGCAGGTTGGCAATCGAGCTTTCTGGAGCAGATTCCTCTTTTCCCGGGCTCGTATTTTCTGGGATTAATTGGGAGGGGCAAATTTTCCGCAGGGGATTATATGGCTCAGTAAGTTCGTTACTTCCACCGTGCCCGATGAGGATTCTGTCTGAATTTAAAGCCTGATCTGCGAGCTGTGCAAGTTGAGTGGAATTCGGGTCACTCTGGCCAAATAGAATCGCCGCGGAGATTGCGGAAGTCGACTGATCGGCGCAAGCCGTCTTAATCGTGCCAGAATGCTGAAATATTATAAAAAGCATCAACAGACATGCTTTGGGAGAGATCTGTGCCATCGTTTTGCTGAACTCCAGGCGTTAATAGATGCGAAGCTTAGGGGTGCACAGTCGCTTCGGTTATTAAATGGGAATACGTAAGGTAAAAGGCAATTGCAGTTACCGCGGCGTACTTAAACTATCGGGTCCAGAGAAATTGATCCTTTTGGGGAAAGTCTACAAGTTGTCGAAACCTTGAGACTTCGCATCGCGATTTGCAAATTGACGGGGTCGTGCCGATATCGAGTATCGTAGGCAATGGGGATTTTGCGTGTGCCAATTGTTAGCGGTAGTAACGCAACCTGGCCGTTTAATTAGAGTTGAAGAATTTTGAAGGGAGTCTAAACTGCCAGACTCGTCTGTTGAGGGACTTGCTGGAGCGGGTTTGCTCCCTTAGTCTCAAACGTGATATTTGTTTTTTAAAAACCTAGAGTGAAAGCAAAGGTAGCATGCCAAAGTTTTCCGTGATTCTCGCTGCAGCGGGTAAAAGTAGCCGGTTTCGTGATCCGAATTATAAGAAGCCGTTTGCGTTGCTCAACCGCAAAGCTGTTTGGTTATATTCAGCCGAGTTGTTTTTGAAACGCAATGACGTGAAGCAAGTCATCATCGTTATTTCACCTGAAGATAAAGATGAGTTTCTCGGAAAGTATGGCCCCAACCTTGCGGTGCTCGGTGTTGAGGTTGTTCTCGGTGGTGCAGAGCGTTCGGACTCAGTTCAAAATGCGTTGGCGAAGGTCGACTCCGATTCGACTCACGTCGTGATTCATGACGCTGCACGGCCTTGTCTCAATGCAGATTTAATTGAATCAGTCTTTCAATCTTCAAAAACGAACCCCGCAGTAATTCCTGCTGTTCCAGTGACTAGCACTTTGAAATTATCTAAAAATGGTAGTGCCGTAGATAAAACAGTCGATCGTTCTCATTTATATGAGGCTCAGACTCCGCAGGTTTTCGAACGAGAATTACTCATTTCGATGTTTGCTAATCGTGGCGAACTAAAGCCAACGGATGAGTCGCAACTGGCCGAGGAATTGGGGTATCCCATTGCGATCGTCAAGGGATCCGTTTTTAACATCAAAATCACGTCCAAGCAGGATCTTGCCTTTGCCAGAGCTTGTTTAGAGTCGCAACCAAAGCCAAAATTCGATGCCCCGATTCACCCGTTTGCCGATGATAATCTATTTCGATAGCGGCGGCACTGTTCGTATTTCCGGTGCGAGATTTAGGGGGCGAGGTTTAGGGTATGCGTCGTCGACTAGTCCCACCACCATCGTTGAGCTTGTGAATCAGGAGTTTGATTCTTTAGGCGGTCATCTAACTCAGAGCTTGATTTTTGAATGATTGCATCTGTCAATCGATCTGCGGAAGAAACAGAAACACCGCCGCTGACACCAAGGATGTGAAAATCGCGTCGGGCACCCGGCTTGCGTAAGCGAAGATATTTCTCGCTGACAACCGATTGAACCTCGGTGGCGACGTGATCCCTTTTCATTGGGTAGACCAATTGAGATTGAATTGGATTCGAATTGACCGGTTCGTTAGGCGTGCCGAAAAATGTTTGTTCCCAGTCTGCTTTTCCGCTTGCGTTTTTTTGGCGAACAATTTCCGCAACAAGTGCGAGATCAAAGATGTTTTTAAGCTGACTATAAACGGGATACTTTTTTGAAATCTCACTGAAATGACTCGTGAAATCTCGCGCGAAACCGCGTGTTGGAATGTCGGATTTTCCAGTGTGAATTCGCTCTCCGTCACGACTAACGAATTCATTTTCACTAAGTACTTTGACACTCGAACCAGAAAAAGTAAAAACGGTTTCGTCAGGATTTGCCGAAACAGGTTGGTCATTGAGTGTGAACCACCAGCGGACAACTGAGAATGAGGGCAGGGTTCCGTCAGGTTTTAGTTTTAATCTATCTAGGTAGCTGGGGATTTCCGGAATGCTTTTTTCCAGCCCCATTCCCAATAGCTTCATCCGATAATCCGCTTCTACAAGAACCCGGGCAGTATGGGTACCGCGTGGGATGCCGAAAACTTCGATGTCCTGTTCACCAAGCGTCGATTTCGCCTTGTTTGACCATTGGCGTCCCGTGAGCGATGTCGAAGCCAGAAAGTTTTTGGTGGCGACCAAGTTTTCTTGACGGGGTGTGATAGAGCAACCGAATTTCCCACTGTGGGTGTAAGCATTTCGGAGGCAGTTCACAAGGTCATCCAGTTGCAAGATCGGCTTACCCGAACGGGAGTTGACGGCTCGCTGGTTTTCATCGAAGTCCCAAGGGCCGGCTGGGCCGGCGATTACGATATCCCCAGTTTCCGGATAGAAAATTAGGTGAGTTATAGCGTAGAGGCCGGCGAGGTTTCGCATTGATTCATCAAGTGGTTGACCCTGTGCGGTCAGTAATTGTGCTGCTCTTTCTAAGCGGGGGAGTGAAACTTTCCGCAGAGGACTAGGCCAAGTGACTGCGCCCTTTTTACCTTGGGATGCAGCCTGTCGCCAAACTTCCGTCAAGCCGTTTACTTTTCTTCCTTGGATTTTGGACAGAACCCCTGACGAGTTGACAAAAACTCCCGCGGGGAAGGCCTGGATTGTGCCGAGTCCCTGTCCAGTATCCTGCCAAGAATCAGGCTGAATCGTGCCCTGGATCAGATCGATTAATGGTTGGAAATCTGATTCCGTGATCCCTCCGCGAGCGGCTGCCAAGGGACTGTTGTGATTTGCATAGAGACCGGAAAGTGAATCGGAACGGGATCGCTCGCCATCAATCATGCCGGCCGTGTCGTAGGCCGTCTGGTAGGCACCCGAGCTATATTGCCGGTCTGAGATTTTTGAAAGCCACTGGTCGCGAGACTGTGACGGTAGAGAGTCTGCAAGTTTGAGGGCAACTGAGAACTCGCCAGCTTGTAGATGGTCAGTGATTTCAGCGGGTGTTGCAGTTTGTGCCGCAGCAGAGCCCACGAAGAGACTTGGGATAAAAAGAAGGACGGGGCAGCAAAGAATGGATCGGAAAAGAATCCTTAGGATTCTGTCTGGCGTTGCTTTTGATCCAAACCGACACACAAAAATTTCTAACCGCATAATACTCTCCCAATCACTGCCCGTGCCAATGATTGCGATGTTGGCTTGAGAAATCAACTGCTTGCGATGAGATTTTCAAAAATAACAATTGGAGTGGGGTGTTTGGGTAAGAAAAGCTGGAGCTAGTTCCAGAACCCAGCGATCCAGATTAAAAAGAAAATGATCGACATAAATCCAACGCACCAAACCGCATTTCGTAATGAGTGGGCAAGGATTTCACGCAAATTTTCATGGCGGGTCGCACCGTAAACGAGGCTAACCACAACGATCAACGGAAGTGCGTACCAGATCTGCGGAATTGCACCCAGAAGTAAATGGTCGAGATCTACTATTGAAAAAACGTTCATCAGTTTACCAGCAAATTGTTAAGCGAAAGGGCTTGCCCGTTTAGATCCGGGGAAATTAAAGGTTGGGTGTCGTTACTGTTTGGATTTTTTCTTACTCTTCTTGTTCTTCTTTGATTCAAGCATCTCTCGTTGTGCTGGTGTGATGATCGCAGGTCCACAAAAGGCATCGTAGACAGCAAGCAAATTGAGTAGTCCAGCGATGACGGTAAACAAGGTTCCCATTTCGAAGTAGTGTTTCCCTTCGAAGTGCCAGCGACCGAGGGTGTCTGTTTGAACGCGAGAGCGGCGACGGGGGTTGTTCATGCCTCCGGGGGGAGCCATGAATCCATCTTTAATCGTCTCACCTGTGTAGTCGTTATTGTTTTCGGGTGTGATTTTGTGAAATGCTAAGCTGGAATTTGAGTAGTCAGCAGGAAATCTTTCACAAAGGACCCAATAAGGATCACCGCCTTTTTTAGTTTTCATCGACTGAATGATCGCTGGTAGGGCGGGGGCGCCCACGCCTAATTGACAGACAAATTGCCAACGCAAATTACCTGGCTTGAAGGAAGCATAAACGACGCGTCCCTGTCCAATCCCAAGACCAAAAAAGTAGGTGCTCAGGATGCAGATCATGAATAAGAAGCCTTTGGCATACCTCTTCTGGTAAAAGTGACCGGCACCGGGCCAGATCCATGCCAGAAAAGCCGCCCAATATGGATCTTTGAGGTCGACGACGACTGGCTCGCCAGATTCCTGAGGATAAACTATTTCAGGCATAACGTTCGCTTGTGAATTCGGAATAAAAAATTGAGAACCGATTGGTTTACGAAATCGGAGCTTGCGTCTGTCGCTACAATTAAGTTCTCGGCATAGTCTAACTGATAGAGAACACTACACCAGATCAAACTAGCGGGCTTGGTAGATGTCTTACCGTTTTTTTACGCAATCCACCCCAAATAACGGCAAGATTATGCTGGAAGGGGAGCAAGCGCGGCATGCGATTCAGGTCATGCGTTTTAACGCAGGGGATCAGATCGTGCTCTTTGACGGCACGGGGACTGAATACGACGCATTGATTGATCAGATCGAGAAAAAACGATTATGGCTCACTATTAAAAGTCAGCGGGTCGTCCCCCGAGGAATCAAGGCAAGCATTACGCTTGCGGTTGCACTTCCGAAAGGAGATCGTCAAAAAGTATTGGTTGAAAAACTGGTTGAATTGGGAGTCGAACGTCTCATACCCTTGAAGTCCAACCGCTCCGTTGCGGTGGCGAATGAAAAGGTTGTCCAGAGGTTGCAAAAACAAGTAGTGGAAGCTTCGAAGCAATGCGGTCGTAATCGATTGATGAAAATCGAAAGTGAGTCGACGCTTGCTAATTTATCTGGAATGCTTGAAACCCATGCGCTTAAGCTCATTGCTGACCCGTACCAAGGCCAGACGATTTTAGACGTGTCGAGTCGGTGTCTTGAGGAAATGCCGGTCGAAGTTGTCGTCGCCATTGGTCCTGAAGGAGGATTTGATGACGAGGAAAATACGCTCTCTCAAGAATTAGGGTTCCAGCCGGTGCGACTGGGACCTTCTATTTTGAGAGTGGAAACTGCAGCCATCGCGATTGCGGCTATTCTTGGTATCGGGCTCGAATCCGGTCAAACGGATGCTGGCGAAGTCGAGGAGTGACGAACGCTTGTCCAATGTTGAGACATACGAAGATTTGTTTTCGGCTTCGATCTTATTGGCTTCGATCTGAGGCAAGGTAAAGTCTCAAATGATTAAGGACTTCCTTGATGGCGCGTTCTTCTCGCCAGCCCGAATGGCCACTATATCGAAATTGAGTCTGTTCGACTGTGGGCGTTTCAAAGATCATCACTTGATAAAACGACTGCCCATTTCGAACTAGATCAGACGTGCGGTCGATGGGACCAATGGCAATACCCAGTGTTGCGCCGCTTGATTCAATAAGGCTTGTCATCTCATCGGGCGCTGGCATTTGTTCGCGGGTTTCATTCGCGCAGATCAGAGATGTCGGGTTGGTGATCTGGCTTAGCCGCTCACCGACGACCCCTTGGAGTCCGGCATCAATGACGGCAAGTTTTTGTTGTTGATTCGTCAGAAGATTGTGGACGACTTGTTGGAGTTCGATGCCATTTTCACCGAACACAAGCTGGCCAAGCGTCTGGCGGATCGTTTGGATTGTTGGTTGCATCTTGTTCATGCAATCCGCTTGAGTCGTACCGCTAGTAGAGACTCGGAGGGAAATGGTCGCCGAGCTGGCTGTGATTCCTACTTGGGGATCTCGTCCGCGTTGAACTAGATTGGGGAGCAGTGATTCAATATGGCTCTCGCCAGAACCAAAGCAATGGAGTGTGTGGTGGTGGATGATCGATGAATCGCCTGCTTGTGTTCTCAAGCTCGCCTCAACGGACTGAGACCACATTTGTTTCATTTCAACAGGGACTCCCGGTAGCGCGATGATTCGGCAATCGCTTCCGTCTTGGCGTCGCATTCGAAAATCAATTCCGGGAGCAGTTCCTTCCGGGTTGTCGATAGCCACGGCACCTTGGGGGAATTCCGCCTGAATCGAATTGTTTTCGGGCATCTCACGACCCCGAGATTCAAACATTGAGCGAATACGTGTCAATATTTCAGGGTGAGTGACCAAGGGAACATCAGCCATTTTGGCAATCGCCAATCGCGTTAAATCATCGGCCGTTGGGCCGAGGCCACCAGTGGCAATTACGACGTCTACACGATTTACGGCGTGCCGAAACACGTCGACATTGTCTTCAAGGTCGTCGCCGACGGTGGTGTGGAAGGCGACTTCGATACCAATTTCTCCCAATTGACTACTCAGCCATTGTGAGTTCGTATCGAGACGAATACCGCTGGTCATTTCGTCGCCGATAGAGATTACTTCAGCGCGGAGTGAGGACATGTTTGTTTTTCAATGACGACGTAAAGGTGGATGGAATTGAGCTTCAATAAAGCTGGTTTGCCAGCGACTGCTCGTTTCACGAGGGTCTCGGGAGGAATGAGTACTAAAACTAACTGGCCCATCCGCTGCCATCCGCTTTTTCACCGCACATGTTAACCACCATGCCGAGATGTTTTGCCATGGCTGCCTTCGTAAACGCGGCATTGTCAGCGTCTTGAGCCGTGTGAGCGTAGGCGACCTGAATGTGGTTACTTTGGTGTCTCGCCATCATTTGATCCCGACTGACTCCGTAAGTGACCGCATGCATGATTGGCCATTGTGGAGTTGTTGCTTCGAGGCGTCGCTGGGTTTCCGATTCAGGAAGTTGAAC
>ENA-OREB01001886-OREB01001886.1-marine-metagenome-genome-assembly--contig:-NODE-1886-length-10152-cov-2.920397_pt1 | contig 10152 bp, 10 predicted proteins | sample MGYA00248625_ERZ508552 | MGnify/ENA primary metagenome ERZ508552 (study PRJEB26219, sample SAMN06267888) | marine metagenome | isolation source: Monterey Bay, California, USA | place: USA:Monterey Bay...
TTACGAGTTAGGTATCGCAGGTTTAGAAGAAAAAATTGAAACGGAAGACGAAGAAGTTAATTGGCTTGATACCGTAGAGCATTTACTTGAATTTTTCGGCGATAGCCGGACTGACGCTTGTTCTGGAGTGGTCAACATATGGAATAACCCGAGGTTTCTAGACGGTTGATTGTGGTTAATGCCATAAAAGAATGACCCCACCGAATAAGCAGGGCCAGTTTTAAAACGAGGGAGAAAAAGTAAGTCTATAAGTGACATGAATAAAGACAGGAATTGTATTTTGAATTAGAAAGAAAACATAAATCTCCATCTTTTCCTTCTTCTATCTTTGAAACAGAACTAATTATTGCAGTTTCATCACCTTCAACAGTTCCTCCAAGAATATTTGATATTTCTTTAGCAGTGTAGTTCATGTTTGCAAATTTAATAAATTCTTAGATTTTGGGATAACAAAGAAAATATTTGTTTACAGTTTTGCTAAGTGCGTCAATATTAAACTGGTCAGAAGCGTCAGTAATATCCTTTATTTCTCCATTTTTCATTAGAATATTTATGTGAGTTTTATGGTATTGATATGCGTTATTACTTACCTTTCCTGTAAAAACTAAATAGTTTGTATCCTCAATAGATATATTGTATTTTTCCGAAACTTTTTGTTTTAGTTCGTTAATTTTATCTTCTGAAAATTTTTCGTTCTGAGTTTTTATTTTTAATGGTTTTCTATTTAATATTCTATCAGAAAGTGAAGAAAGAATAAAATCATCATGATTAGACCATTCTTTAATACAGGAATAAATATCATGATCGTCTAGTTTTGAGAAGATCTCTAAAATAACATCATTTTTTTTAAAATGATCTATTGTGTAATTATTTTTCAAGAAGATCTTTAGTGATGAAGAGCTGAAAATATCCTCTCCATTTTGAATTAGTTGTTTTGCTCTTTTCAGAATTTTAATTAAAGTGTTTTCTGCAGAAACCACTGTTTTATGCAAATAAACTTGCCAATACATGAATCTCCTGGCAATGAGAAATTTTTCAATTGAATAGATTCCTTTTTCCTCAATTACAAGATGATCATTTACTACATCTAACATATTGATTATTCTTTCTGTTCCGATATTACCTTCTGTAACTCCAGTAAAAAAACTATCTCTTTTTAGATAATCTAACCTATCCATATCTAGTTGAGAGGATACTAACTGGTGCAAGAATTTTTTTGAATGTTTATTATTAAAAATCTGAATAGCTAAACTTAGTTTTCCATCAAATTCGTTATTGAGTTTTTCCATAAATAATTTAGACAAATCTTCATGAGATATATTATTTGCTATACTATTTTCTAATGCGTGAGAAAAAGGTCCATGACCAATATCGTGTAAAAGAATGGCAATCTTTAACGCTTCTTCTTCTTCAAAACTAATCTCATGTCCTTTATTTCTGATCTGAAGAATTGCTTTTTCCATCAAAAACATACATCCTAAAGCATGATGAAAACGAGTGTGATACGCTCCTGGATAAACTAAATAAGATAGTCCTAATTGTGTAATTCTTCTTAATCTTTGAAAAAACGGATGTTCAATTAAGTCAAAAACAATTCCTCTTTCTAAGGTAATAAAACCATAAATTGGATCGTTAACAATCTTATTCTTTTTTGTTTCTTGCATTATAGGGCAAATAACGGATAATTTTTTGATTTTTGTAAAACTAAATATATAAAAGATGATATCAATACTTTGGATAGATGATGAAATTGAATTACTAAAACCTCACATCATATTTTTAGAAGAAAAAGGTTATGAAATTACTCCAGTAAATAGTGGGAATGAGGCTCTAGAATTTTTAGAAAAGAAGGATTTTGAACTAGTTTTTCTAGATGAAAACATGCCTGGACTTTCAGGATTAGAAACATTATCTTTAATAAAAAAGAAACAAGCAAATCTTTCTGTAATAATGATTACAAAAAATGAAGAGGAAAGTATTATGGAAGAGGCAATTGGCTCAAAAATTTCAGATTATTTGATAAAACCTGTAAATCCAAATCAGATTTTACTTTCAATAAAAAAGAATATAGATACAAGTAGATTGGTAGACGAAAAAACAACTCGTGATTATCAGATGGAATTTAGGAATATTAGTTTGTCTTTATCTTCACATTTAAATAAACATGAATGGAGAGAGATATTTAAGAAAATAACATATTGGGAGTTGGAATTAGAAAAATCAGGAGATAAGAGTATGGAAGATATTTTGTCCATGCAGAAAACAGAAGCAAACACTCAGTTTTTTAAGTTTATAAAGAATAATTATAAAAATTGGATAAATGGTGAGAATTCACCTTTGCTGTCTCATAATCTTGTAAGAAAAAAGGTAATACCTTTAATGGAAGATAGAATTCCAACTTATCTAATTATAATTGATAATTTGAGGTACGATCAATGGAAAATTATAGAACCAATAATTATTAAAGATTTTGATGTTGTAAAAGACGAGATGTATTATAGTATTCTACCAACTTCAACTCAATATTCTAGAAATACAATTTTTGCTGGATTATTACCATCTGAAATTCAAAAAAAGTTTCCTGATAAATGGAAGAATGATGAGGATGAGGGAGGTAAAAACATGTTTGAAGAAGATTTCTTCTCAGATCAGCTACAAAGGTTAGGAAAAGGAGATACAAAACATTCGTACACTAAAATTACAAATATTGATTTTGGAAGGAAAGTTGTAAATAGAATTCCGAATATGAAATCTAATGATATCAATGTGATTGTCTATAATTTCGTAGATATGCTCTCTCATGCCAGAACAGATATGAAAGTAATAAAAGAACTTGCTGATGACGATGCTGCATATCGTTCGTTAACTGCTTCTTGGTTCGAACATTCTCCATTACTAGATATAATGAAACAAATTGCAAAACAAAATGCGAAAGTTGTTATTACTACCGATCATGGTACAATAAATGTAAATAAAGCATCAAAAGTTATTGGAGACAGAAATGTAAATTCAAATTTAAGGTACAAACAAGGTAAAAATCTGAGTTATAAGGAAGGTGATGTTTTGACTATAAATAGACCAGAAGAATATTTTTTACCCAAACAAAATGTAAGTTCAAAATATATTTTCGCAAAAGAGGATATGTATTTTGTGTATCAGAATAATTATAACCAGTTTGTGAATTTGTATAAAAACACTTATCAACATGGAGGAATTTCTTTAGAAGAAATGTTAATTCCGGTAGTAACTCTAAAAACGAAACAGAAATAATGAAAATTGTTGTAAATTGCGTTTCGGAATTAGAACTTGCAGCTACTTCTTTATTAGAGTTAATAAACGATAACAACATTATCTGTTTTCATGGAGAAATGGGTGTCGGTAAAACAACTTTTATTAAAGAAATTTGTAAAAAGTTAGGAGTTGAAGATGTAGTTAGTAGTCCTACTTTTTCTATAATAAATGAGTATCTGACTGAAAATAATGAGTCCGTTTATCATTTTGATTTTTATAGAATAGAAAAAGAAGAAGAAGCATTTGATATTGGGTATGAAGAATATTTTTATCAAGGTAATCTATGCTTGATTGAATGGCCTGAAAAAATATCTTCGATAATTCCTGAAAATATTATAAAAGTTCAGATCACAAGAAGTGATGAACAAAGAATAATTGAAATTATTTAATCATGAAAAAAGAAAATGTTTATGGTAGTTTAGGTATTCTTCCAAAAGAGGAAATGATAGAAGCAAAACAAAACTTTCAGAAGTTAACAATTGGTCTTCCGAAAGAAACTTCATTCCAAGAGAACAGAATCTCTCTATCACCAGATTCGGTATCATTATTAACTCATAATGGGCATAAAATTATTATTGAAAATAATGCAGGGGAAGGAGCTAATTTCTCCGATAAAGAATATTCTGATGCAGGAGCAGAAATTGTTTTCTCGAAAGAAGAAATATATGAGTCGGATGTAATTGTGAAAATAGAGCCTCCTACAAAACAAGAATTAAAATTATTAAAAAAAGGACAACAACTAATTTCCGCAATTCAGTTACAGACTAGAGATAAAGACTATTTTAATGAACTAATAAAGAAAGATATTACATCAGTTGCAATAGAACATATTATGGACAAAGAAGGGAAATTACCTATACTTAGAAGTATGGGTGAAATAGCAGGAAATACTTCTATATTAATTGCGTCAGAGTATCTGAGCAATGTAAATTCAGGTAAAGGATTAATGTTGGGGGGTATAGCGGGACTTTCTCCTACAGATGTTGTAATTATTGGATCTGGAACGGTAGGAGAGTATGCTTGTAGAACATCACTAGGATTAGGTTGTAATGTCAAAGTTTTTGATTCCTCTTTATCTAGATTAAGACGATTACATCAGCATACTCAAAGAAATGTAAGTACATCGCTTATTCAACCAAAAAGTTTAAGAAAAGCACTGAAAAGAGCAGATGTTGTGATAGGAGCTTTACGTTCTGGAGATGGGAGAACTCCGTGTGTTGTAAGCGAAACAATGGTAAAAGACATGAAAGAAGGTTCGGTTATTGTTGATGTTAGTATAGATCATGGTGGTTGTTTTGAAACTTCTGAAGTAACTACACATAAAAAACCAATTTTTAATAAGCACGGAATAGTTCATTATTGTGTTCCAAATATAGCTTCAAGAGTTGCTCGTACTTCTTCTTTTGCTATTTGTAATGTTATTTCTCAGGTTTTATTAAAGATGGGGGAAGAAGGAGGTATTAAAAATTTTATGAAAAAAGATGAAGGAATCAGAAATGGAGTGTACACTTTTAAAGGTATGATGACAAATAAAACGTTGAGTAAGATGTTTGATTTTCCGTACAAAGATTTAGATTTAATAATTACAGCTATATAAAATATGTTAAGAAGATTGATGTTTTTTGGAGTGGGAGCTCTTATCAGTATAATTGTTCTTTCTATTGGAGATAATAGAGTGAAGGATACTTTCGTTGCCTATATTAATTATTTTAATCCAGAGAAAAGAGTGATTAATCAATTTTTATTTGCAGATCATAAGATTTATCTAGATTCTAATTCTAATAGATCTGAAATAGATCTTTTTCTTAATAAGGCTTGGGTTAATAATGAGATGACAGATACAGATTCCTATCCACAGGTGTATGTATTAGATAATGTTGTAATTAGTCAAAATCAAAGATTATATTGTCGTTATTATGATATGGAGAAACGAGATGAAACTATATTTGACCCTACAAAAGAAGATTCAGTAACTTCATTAAAGAGATTTTCAATAGTTGAGTTTGTAAAACTTGAGAAAGATATTCCTATCTCATCAAGATCCTATAAAAGTTATTTTTATCTCACAGGTATTTTTTTGTTGATTATGATTCCAGTAATTTTTTTCTGCAGAAGATTAATAAGAAGAATAGGATTAAAAGATGAGTAAAATTAAATCCACCAAAACGGTTGATTTTTTTACTTTAGCAGTTGTAAAATAATATAAAATTAATGTTTGAGAATTTATCAGATAAGTTAGAGAAAGCATTTAAGACCTTAAAGGGTAAAGGAAGTATCTCTGAAATAAACGTGGCTCAGACCATGAAAGAAATCCGTAAAGCTTTAATAAAAGCGGATGTGGATTATAAAACTGCAAAATCATTTACCGAAAATGTAAGACAAAAAGCCTTAGGACAACAAGTGCTTAATGCAGTTGAGCCAGGTCAGCTTCTTACAAAAATAATGAAGGATGAACTTACCGAATTAATGGGTAGTACACATTCTGAAATTGATGTAAAAGGTAGCCCGGCAGTAATTTTAATTGCAGGTTTACAAGGTTCTGGTAAAACAACTTTTTCTGGTAAATTATCTCTGCTTGTAAAGAGTAAAATGAACAAAAGACCATTACTTGTTGCATGTGATGTTTATCGTCCAGCAGCAATCAATCAAATAGAAGTTTTAGGAGAACAAGTTGGTGTTGAGGTGTATAAGGAAGTGGAAAATAAGAATCCAGTAGAAATTGCAAAAAATGCGGTGAAACACGCTAAAACAAATGGTCATAATTTAGTAATTATTGATACTGCAGGTAGGTTGGCAGTTGATGAGAAAATGATGGAAGAAATTGCAAATATTAAGAATGCGATTAATCCAAAAGAAATTTTATTTGTGGTAGATGCTATGACAGGACAAGATGCTGTTAATACTGCAAAATCCTTTAACGATAAACTAAATTTTGATGGAGTTGTACTTACTAAATTAGATGGTGATACTAGGGGTGGAGCAGCTCTTACTATTCGTTCTGTAGTAGATAAGCCAATTAAATTTATTGGTACTTCTGAAAAAATGGATGGGTTGGATGTGTTTCATCCAGAAAGAATGGCTTCGAGGATTTTAGGAATGGGAGATGTAATTTCTTTAGTTGAAAGAGCTCAGCAGCAATTTGATGAAGAAGAAGCTAGAAAGATGCAAAAGAAAATTGCAAAAAACACTTTTGGTTTTGATGATTTTATAAAGCAAATTCAGCAGATAAAGAAAATGGGTAATATGAAGGATCTGATGGGAATGATTCCAGGAATGGGAAAAGCTATGAAAGGAGTAGATGTTGATGATGATGCTTTTAAGGGTATTGAGTCAATTATTCACTCTATGACTCCTTTTGAAAGACAAAATCCATCCGTACTTAATGGAAGTAGGAAGAAAAGAATTGCATCAGGAAGTGGAACAACAGTTGTGGAAGTAAATCAATTGATAAAACAATTTTCTCAAATGGGAAAAATGATGAAGATGATGCAGGGTGGAGGGGGAAAACAAATGATGCAACAAATGATGAAAGGCAAGGGTAGTATGCCTGGAATGTGATAAAAGAAATATGATAATTTTAGACGGAAAAAAAACATCAAACGATATAAAAGAAGAAATAGCAGTTCAGGTAAAATCAATTGTTTCTTCATCAGGTAGAGTCCCTCATTTGTCAGCAATTTTAGTAGGAAATGACGGAGCAAGCGAAACTTATATTGCTGCAAAAGTTAAGGCGTGTCAGAAAATTGGTTTTAAATCTACTCTAATTCGATTAGATGAAAGTGTTTCTGAAGAAGAATTGCTTAATGAAGTTGAAAAAGTTAACAAGAATTCTGATATTGACGGATTGATTGTTCAACTTCCTTTACCAAAACATATTAACGAAATGAAGGTGACTGAAGCAATTGATCCTAAAAAAGATGTAGATGGATTTCATCCTTCAAATATTGGTAGAATGGCTTTAAATATCCCTGCTTTTCTCCCTGCTACTCCTTCAGGTATTTTAGAGCTTTTGGAAAGATATAGTGTAGAAACTTCCGGAAAACATTGTGTAGTAATTGGTAGAAGTCATATTGTAGGCTCTCCAATGAGTATTTTAATGGCTCGGAATAATAACCCTGGAAATTGTACTGTTACACTTACTCATAGTAGAACAAGCAACTTAAAAGAAATTACTAAAACAGCTGATATTTTAATTGTAGCTTTGGGTAAAGCAGAATTTGTAACCTCTGATATGATAAAAGAGGGAGTTTGTATTATAGATGTTGGTATTACTAGGGTAAAGTCGAATAAAACTAAAAGTGGTTGGAAGTTGTTAGGAGATGTAAATTTTGAGGATGTAAAAGGCAAATGCTCTTTTATTACACCAGTTCCTGGTGGAGTTGGTCCTATGACAATTGCCATGCTTTTACAGAACACACTTTTGTCTTCAAAAAAAGAATTTTCTTCATAAAATACTGATTAATTATATTTTACTATATTTGCAGACGAAAATTGGGGTTGTTCCCAATACATTAACAAATATAAATTTAAAATAAACAATTATGGAAGGTACAGTAAAATGGTTCAACGCTACAAAAGGTTACGGATTCATCACAGGTGAAGACGGAACAGATTATTTCGCTCATTTTGGAGAAATCGAAATGGATGGATTCAAAAAATTAGAGGAAAATCAATCAGTTACTTTTGAAGTAGGTGAAGGCGAAAAAGGACCAGTTGCTAAAAATATTAAAGCTGCTTAATTCAGATATAATATAATTTAACAATGAACAAAATTAAAACGGACTCTCGAGTCCGTTTTTTTTATGCTGTTATTTTTCCGTTTATTATCACTTTGTTAATTAGATTTTCTCCAAAACTATAAGATAAGTAGGAGTAAGAAGGAATCTCCTTGGTAATAAATAGATTTGCTTTTTTACCAACACAGATACTTCCTAGTTCTTTTTCTACTCCCATAGCATAAGCAGTATTTATAGTAGTTGCATTTATTACTTGTTCTGGGGTCATTTTCATTTGTGTACATCCTAATGAAGCTACAAGATTCATATTTCCACTTGGGGAAGAACCAGGATTGTAGTCAGTTGCAAGTGCAACAGGAAGTCCTCTTTCTATCATTTTTGTTGCGGGTCCGTAGGGGATTCCTAAGAAGAAAGAACAGGAAGGTAAAATGGTTGGCATGCATTCCGAATTTTCTAGAGAAATAAAATCTTCTTCCTTCATTTCTTCTAAATGATCTACAGATAAAGCTCCTAATTTTACAGACGCTTCAACTCCTCCAATAGAATTGAATTGGTTTACATGGGTTTTTGCTTGTATTCCATATTTGTTTGCTGCTTTTAGTAATCTTGTAGTGTCTTCAACCGAGAAGTATCCTTTTTCGCAAAAAATATCTACATAATTTGCCAGATTCTCTTTTGCAACTATTGGTAACATCTCATTTATTACCAAATCCATATATCCATCTTTATTATCCTTAAATTCTTTTGGTAAGGCGTGAGCAGCTAAAAAAGTAGCTTTTATTGTTATTTCCGAATTCTCTTTTAATCTTTTTATTACACGGAGTATTTTAAGTTCTGCATCTAGGGTTAGTCCGTAACCGCTTTTTATTTCAATAGCTCCAGTTCCCATTTTTATCAGATTATTTAATCTTTCTATAGAAATGTTGTAAAGCTGATCTTCAGAGGTGTTTTGAAGTTTTTCTGCAGAGTTTAGTATTCCACCTCCTCTTTGAGCTATTTCTTCATACGAAAGTCCATTTATCCGGTCTACAAATTCATCTTCTCTACTTGATGCAAAAACTAAATGTGTGTGGGAGTCGCAATAAGTAGGAAATACCATTCCTCCTTCGGCATCTATTATTTCAATATTGTTCCAATCCTCAATTCCTTTCCAATCATCCATACTTCCAAATGAAGTAATAATACCATCTTCAATTTCTACAAATGCATTTTTTATGGTAGAAATTTGGGACATTTCTTTTCCTGCTACCCATTTTCTGGCAGTTTGTTCTGTCTGAATTAGTTCTGAAATATTTTTTATTACCGTTTTCATATAAATTATTATTGTGCGAAATTACAAAATTCAGCTCAATCTTTATTCATATATTTGCCTTATGGGAAATTCTTCTGGAAAAATCTTTAGATTAACTACTTTTGGAGAGTCGCACGGAGTTGCAATTGGAGGTGTTATTGATGGCTGTCCCGCTGGAATGAAGATTGATTTTGAGAAAATTCAGCATCAATTAGATAGAAGAAAAGCAGGGCAATCTAAGATTACGACTCAGAGGAAAGAATCGGATAAAGTTGAAGTTTTATCTGGTATATTTGAAGGTAAAACAACTGGAACTCCTATAGGATTTATCATAAAAAATGAGGATGCAAAAAGCAAAGATTATTCTCATATAAAAGATTCTTTTCGTCCATCTCATGCTGATTTTACTTATCAGAAAAAATATGGGATTAGAGATTATAGAGGAGGAGGTAGGTCATCAGCAAGGGAAACTGCAAATTGGGTAGTAGCTGGATCTATTGCTCAGCAGATTTTATCAACGAAAGGAGTAGAGATAAAAGCGTATGTAAGTGCAGTGGGCAGTGTAAAACTAAATAAGTGCTATAAAGAAATGGATCTTTCTAATATAGATGGTAATATTGTAAGATGTCCTGATTCTGAATATACAGAAAAAATGATTTTTGAGATAGTTAAGGTAAAGAAGGAAGGTGATACTATTGGAGGTGAAATTACTGTAATTGCTAGTGGAGTTCCTGTAGGGTGGGGAGAACCTATATTTGACAAGCTACATGCCGATATTGGGAAAGCAATGCTCAGTATTAACTCGGTACACGGATTTAAATATGGCTTTGGTGG
>ENA-OREB01001891-OREB01001891.1-marine-metagenome-genome-assembly--contig:-NODE-1891-length-10126-cov-3.233456_pt1 | contig 10126 bp, 10 predicted proteins | sample MGYA00248625_ERZ508552 | MGnify/ENA primary metagenome ERZ508552 (study PRJEB26219, sample SAMN06267888) | marine metagenome | isolation source: Monterey Bay, California, USA | place: USA:Monterey Bay...
TGTATGCTCAAGGCCGATTTGATTTTGTCAGGTAATTCAGCCAGCACAGGCATTCGAGAAGGCAGGTCCAAAGCGTAAAAATCCCCTTTTACACAAACAGTCAAATCGCCACTCAATGTGTCAAAACAGATTCTGTCTTTGGGGTATTTTAAAATTGATTTCAGACAATGTGCCGTTGCAAGCGTTGCGTGTCCACACAAATCCATTTCAATTTCTGGCGTAAACCATCGCAATTGTATTTTATCGCCTCTGTCTACAAAAAAAGCAGTTTCTGCAACAGCATTTTCTTTTGTGATTTTTAAAAGCAGCTCATCAGGCAACCAGTCGCTTAATGGAATGACACAGGCTGGGTTTCCACCAAAGATCTTATCAGTAAACGCATCTATTTGATATAGATCCAGTTTCATTTTTCCATAATTTTTGGGTTTAATTACTTACGATGTTCCATATTTTGGACGTATCCCCAATTGTGTCCACAATACATCTTGTTGGCGCTAGTTTATTTGTTCTTTGGTGAATGTTATATACTTCAAATCACACGCTTTAATGTGGTGGAATTGGTTCATGGCATTTCCGTAATTCTGGATAGTAAATTCATCATCATAGACCTGTGCTTGTATGGTATAGCTTTCAGATTCAGAACTCAAGTTTGTAAATCGAAAATATACACCGTTGTTAACGGTATCAATTTTAAGATTGCCTGAGCTTTTTAAAGTGGCCGTCGTTATTTGGTATTTATAAAGACGATCACGCTTCTTCACTGAAATTCTAATATCACAGGCATCATCTTGCGATGTATAGTTTCCGAGATATTTACCTTTTTCATTGCCCTCGGGCTGATCATCCTTTGGGTTGTTATTACAGGCCATTAAAACAATTGTCAGTAGAAATGGTATGATGTAGATTTTTTCTCTCATTCTTTTAATTCAGCGGGTTGATATAAAATCACTTTGTCTTTTTGAGTGACTTCTAAGTTGAAAGGAGGGGTTTCGTCAGTACCCATCATATTTACGTAAACCTTATAGCGATACACACCATTTGTAAATGTGAAATAGTGATTTCCTCCGCTTCCGTCAGGAGTTAATTCTCCATTGGTAATGACTAAATCGGGTTTGTTTGATATGTCTGATTCATTTGACCAAGATGCATAACGATATTTTTGATCTTCTAAAAGATCCACTCTGACAATGAACTTGTTGGTTTCAATTGTATGAATTGGCTTTTTAAAGTCTTTCAGATCTGTATGGAGCAAATTTCTTTCAGACTCAATCAATTCTTCTTTTATTGTGATTTCTTTTTTAGAGGAATAGTTTGTCGTGATCAACCTGCCATCATAGTCTAACCAAACAATTCCATTATGAAGCATAATTCCTCGCCAACCCATATTCTTCCAGTCTTCTTTTATGATGGAGTTTGTAATTATAGAACTCAAACTGTCATCAAATAATTCTAAGTATCGTTCGGTTAATTCTTGTTTGTTATTTATTGAAGGAATTGGATAGGGTCGTTTAAATGGGTAGGAAATGATTGCGTCAAGTTTTTCAATATCTGAGCTCTTTATACAATCTATAAAATACGCGACGACACTTTCGTGTTCTGTTTCCGGTAACTGAGAGAAACCATCAGTCATGCTGAAAATTAAAAACAGAAAGGTCAGTATTGATCTAGTCATTTTTTCATGTTGGCGATGGGTTAGTATAAGCGGACGTTGTAATGCCGCGAATACAATGTTATGGGCTGTTTAATCAGTCCTTTTTTAAAATTTATAAGCTTGCTCCATCCTCTATGGCATTCCACTGATTTATTTTAATTTGTGTCTCATCACAATCAGCACTCATTACTTCAAGTCTTATTTCCGAAACAGTTGAAATACATGTCATTCCATTTTCAGCAACCGACATAAACATATAGATTTTTGTTCCATCTAAATAAACAGTCTTTTTCTTCATCAAGGTTTGATTCGTGTTGTCACACGTTTTTTTCATAAACTGTTCTGCTTCATATGAAGTATAGTTTTCGCTTGTGTTGGGAACGGGGTTATTCGTCTCTTCATCATCACTGCCTAAAGCAATAAATAAAAACACTGCTACTGCCATTGCCGACGCTAAATGTTTAATTGTTCTTTTCATGTTATTTGAGATTTTATTGTGGATTTTTTAGTAAAAATTAAAATCGGGAGACCTGTTCCTCCGATGTAAAATGTTAAATCTAATATGTCAAAAGTTCCAGGAACGATGCCTAATAATTGTCCGATTTCAGAAACGATTGCAATTGTCGGCACTAAAAGTAGCCAATGAATATTGTGTTTTGATACTTTATTATCCCAAACGACCAACAAAATAGAGAGATATGAGAATAGCCAAAGGCCATCGGGGACTGAATATAGAAGCCAGTTTGGTAAAAAGTCAGCCAGTGGAAGCGTGTATGATCTGAGCCCTAAAATTGCTTCTGAAAGGTTAATAAGATCAAACCAATTGAACATTTTTAAAGTGTCTTGCCGAAATGAGACATATACAAGTCCGCCTAATAGTAAGGTGAGAAAATGTCCTATTATAATCTGTCTTTTCATTTTTTTAATAGCCCATAACGTTTAGTATATGAAGCGTAGCAGAATTAAAATGCGATACATTCCGTTTAAAAACGAAAACTGCAGCAAAAAGCCAAACTTTTGATTAAGCTCTTAGCTGCTATTTTTGTATATACTTTGTTAGCAAACGTTATTGTTATTTACTTTTTTAGAAATTTAATTGAATTGACATTTTCCAGTTTCAAGAAATATGCTCCATTTGTTAGATTTTTAATGTCAATCATATCATTATTTGATATATACCCACTTTTAACTTCGGTACCTAAACTACTATATATCTTATAATTTTTATTTGTTGTCAAATTAGAAACTTGGAGATATTCAGTTGAAGGATTTGGAAATATTTTAAATTTGTGACTACCACTACTGTACTCTTCTGTGCTTAAAGTTGTAGATGAAAATTTCACTATTTTGCTATCTCCATAAACAGAAATATAAAGGTCGTTCCCATTAAGAAATAAACCCGTAGGGTTATTAATATTTGTCACCAAATCACTTATTACTGGTGTTGAATTAGTAAGATCTATTTGTATTATTCTGTTACCGCCAAACTCTGAAACTAATAAATCATTCCCAACAACTAGTATTTCAGTTGGATTACTAAGACCTGTAATCACGTCAACAGGTGATGGGGATGATTGAGTTATATCTATTTTAGAAATTTTACCTCCATCAAATTCGGAAACATATAGATCATTACCAATCATACTTATTCCAGCTGGATAATTAAAAGTGTTAGAAATAATTGTTTTTACTGGATTGGTATCGTTAAGATCTATTTTACAGATACTAGTTTCATATTCCCCAAAATATAAGATGTCATCTTGTATGAAAATTCCTGTTGGACTACTAAGACCTGTAATCACGTCAACAGGTGATGGGGATGATTGAGTAATGTCTATTTTAGAAATTTTACCTTGCCACCATTCTGAAACATATAAATCATTTCCGTATAAAAAAGTACGATAAACTCCATCTGTCGCAATTATAGTAGACTGGTTTTGTGGCGAAGTCATATCTGCTTTATATAAACGTCCCCAATGAGCACCAAAATATATATCATTTCCATCTACAAAGATGGATGTTGGTCGATCAATATTAGTTATTACATCTGTTGTTTGAGCATTTAGTTTAAAAAAACTCAAAAGAAGAATTGTTGTAAATATGTAAAAATGTTTCATTTGTAGAGATAATTTAAGTGTTAATTCTTGTTTGCTAACACCCCGCTAAACGCCATTGGTGTTTATCTGCTAATATAGTCTTTTGTTGGACTCCTTATTTTTATTGGGGTCAGAGCCCATGATGCGGTCCAATGGGCTTGTTATTTTGCGCACAGATGCATCTGAAATTTGAGTATAAATATTTGGGTGGTCTTCAGTGAGGAGTGCCCTAGCAAATCTTGAACAAACCTCACATCTGTTCCGTGCACTAAAAGATGCGTGGCAAAACTGTGCCTGAGCGTATGGGGCGTTACCTTTTGTGAGACACCTGCTCTTTGAGCGGCACGTTTGACGACATTGAGGACTGAAGTGCCACTGTATCTTTTCATTGATGGGCCCTCAAAAAACCAGTATTTAGGATTATAAACCCGAATGTATTCAACCAGGGTATTGATCAATGCGTCTGCAAGAAGGGACACCCGGTCGCGGTTCCCCTTTCCACCTCTGATAGTAATCATCATTCTGTCGCAATCGATATCGCCTTTTTTTAAATTAAGAAGTTCGGACCTCCTAAGACCACTTGAATACAGCAAAGCGATGATGCACTTGTGCTTGATGTTTTTCCTTGATTCCAGCATTTGAAGAATCGACTGCTCACTTATGACAGTGGGGAGCTTGAATGCTTTCCGAGGTCTGTCTATCCAATATGTGAGTCGCTCTCTTTTGAGGACATGTTCGTAGTAGAATTTGACCGCATTGACGATTTGATTCTGTGTGCTGAGGCTTATGTCTTTTGATTGGATGAGAAAATAAATGTAATCCTCTATTTCAGATTTTGTAACCTCATGAATGGGTCTTGATTCAAAAAACTGAAGATATTTTTTGAACAGACTGAGATATGTCTTTTGGGTGTTTGGGCTATACCTCCGTTGGAGGAGTTTCTTAGTGTATGACTGTATGATATGATTTTGCATGAGACTTAATACAATCAGGACTAAGAATTAATCATGTGATTTTGTGCCTGACAGATGTAAATTCATCGTCGTTGCCCTATATATTGATAATGGCACGCAACTCGAGGTATTTATAAAAAGTGATATTCAATCTTCGTGTCGATGCAGTAAATTAGCGACATGCAAGACAAGCAAAAAACGCCAATTGAACGACTTGAGAGTATGCGTGCCGAAGCGCTCGTAGGGGGAGGGGAGAAGCGGATCGAAGCCCAACACGCCAAAGGCAAGCTCACCGCGCGAGAGCGTATCAGTCTGTTGTTAGACCCGGGGACTTTTGAGGAGCTGGGAATGCTTGTAACTCATAGATCGACAAACTTCGGGCTAGACAAGCAGAAGTTTTTAGGGGATGGAGTGGTGACGGGATATGGGAAGGTAAATGGAAGACTGATCTATGTTTTCAGTCAGGATTTTACGGTATTGGGAGGGTCGCTTGCGGAAGCACATGCAGAGAAGATATGTAAAATCATGGATCTCGCATTAGAGAATGGAGCGCCCGTGGTGGGGCTGAACGACAGTGGTGGGGCAAGGATTCAGGAGGGTGTTGTGAGTTTGGGTGGCTACGCAGACATTTTTCACCGCAACGTGAGGGCGAGTGGGGTAGTCCCACAGCTCTCCTTGATTCTGGGGCCATGTGCTGGTGGCGCCGTATACTCTCCCGCGCTCACGGACTTTACATTTATGGTCGAGGGATCGTCTTATATGTTTGTGACGGGACCCAATGTTGTGAAAACCGTGACCCACGAAGAGGTGACTTCGGAGGAGTTAGGGGGCGCACAAACCCATGCAACGAAATCAGGCGTCACACACTTTACAGCGCCCCACGAAGCAGCAGCAATCGAGCAGGCAAAGCAGGTGCTCAGTTTCCTTCCACAGAATTGTGAGGAGGATCCGTTGTTCTTGAACTATCAGAATACAACACACGAAAAGCGCGAGAAATTAGATGCCCTCATCCCCGAGAGCGCACAACAACCTTACGATATTAGGGAGGCAATTTTTGAAATAGCTGATTCTGAGTCTTTCTTAGAAATCCAAAAAGATTACGCCGAAAACATCGTCGTCGGGTTCGCTCGACTCGGTGGGCGTTCTGTCGGAATTGTCGCAAATCAACCTGCTTTTCTGGCGGGCGTTTTAGATATCCACGCGTCGAAAAAAGCAGCGCGATTTGTTCGAACGTGCGACGCTTTTAATGTTCCGCTTCTTGTACTAGAAGATGTCCCGGGGTTCTTGCCTGGAACTGATCAAGAATGGAACGGGATCATTACAAACGGCGCGAAATTGCTCTATGCCTTCTCAGAAGCAACAGTTCCTCGAATTACGGTCATTACACGAAAGGCATACGGAGGCGCTTACGATGTGATGAACAGTCGGAATATCGGCGCAGACATGGTTTACAGTTGGCCTACAGCCGAGATTGCGGTCATGGGCGCCAAAGGTGCGGCGGAGATTATATTCCGAAAGGAGATTTCTTTGGCCTCAGATCCCGCCGAAAAACTTGCGGAGAAAGAAGCCGAGTATGCGGAGCTCTTTGCTCACCCTTATAACGCCGCTTCAAGAGGATATGTCGATGAAGTAATTACACCTTCAGACACAAGAGAGAAGCTCATTAGGGCCTTCGATATGCTCAAGAATAAGGTTCGAAATACACCGCGCAAAAAGCACGGAAACATCCCACTCTAGAAAAAACGTCTTTAGCTCTTGGCTCTTTTGATCGAGCAACCCACTGCTTTGGTGGATTTGGTTTTGATGCGCTTGCCTGCTGCCGAGCGCGTGATTGCATCTTTCAAGAAGTGCTCCTCCACATCCTCAGCGCGATCTACATTGTCGTCAATAGATCCGACATAGATAAGCTCCAGGTCTGCATTAAAAAGGAAGACATGAGGTGTTGTGCGCGCCGAAAAATTATTTGCGAGTTTGCTTTCCTCGTCCAACACGTATGGCGCCAGATATTCCATTTTCATCGCGTGACTTTTCATTTTCATGAAGCTGTCGCTGTCATCTCTTCTTGCAGCATTTGAATTCACGAGCAATGTTCCAATTCCATTTTCGGAAGCCAATGTTGTCATTTCATTGTATCGACCTTCCCAACCCTCCGTGGTTTCACCTCTACCCACGACAAATGGGCATGAATTGCACGTGAAAATAACGAGGGCACCATTTTCGCCTTTAATGTCATTGATCGACAATTGCGAGCCGTCAATGTTCATCATTTTGTATGATGCAGAGGGTGCTGGGTCTCCGATATTTAAGGTTTGGCCATGGCCAGACACGACAAATAGCGCAGAGGCAAGAAAACTAAAAAGGAAATTTTTCATGGGGCAAAGATAGCCCCAAAGACTACTTAATTAGAAGTGCGTCACCATATGCATAGAATCGGTAGCCCTCTTTGATTGCCTCATTGTATGCCTCCATAATAAGCTCATGTCCTGTAAATGCCGATTGAAGCATCAGGAGGGTCGATTGCGGTGTGTGGAAGTTTGTGAGTAAGCTGTCTGCAACACTGAAGTCGTATTTTGGATAGATGAACTTATTTGTCCATCCCTTAAATGGTTTCAGGGTTTGTGTGGTACTTACAGAAGTCTCCATCGCGCGCATTGCAGTAGTGCCAATCGCGCATATCTGACGGCCTTCCTTTTTTGCTTGGTTCACACGGTTGACACAATCGTTTCCGATGATCAATTGCTCACTGTCGACTTTGTGCTTTGTAATGTCTTCAACTTGGACCTCTCTAAATGTTCCTAAACCGATATGTAGCGTGATAAATGACATGTCTATACCTTTAATTTCCAAACGCTTTAAAAGCTGCTTTGAGAAATGAAGCCCAGCGGTAGGCGCAGCTACTGCACCTTCAGTTTTGGCATAAATGGTTTGGAATCTTTCGATGTCAATATCCTCAGTTCCACGATCTATGTAGCGGGGCAGAGGTGTCTCGCCCAGTGATACGATTTTTGCCATAAACTCCGCGGATGTTCCTTCAAACAAGAAGCGAAGCGTTCGACCGCGAGAAGTGGTGTTGTCGATGACTTCAGCAACGAGTTCATCGTTGTCACCGAAATAGAGTTTATTTCCGATCCGTATTTTACGGGCAGGATCCACGAGGACATCCCAAAGTCTGCTTTCCTCGTTCAATTCACGAAGTAAAAACACCTCTATGACAGCCCCTGTCTTCTCCTTGTTGCCATATAAACGAGCGGGAAAAACCTTAGTGTCATTTGCGACAAACACATCTCCCTCATCGTAAATGTCGATAATGTCTTTGAACATCTTATGTTCAAACTTACCTGTCTTTTTATCCACGATCATCATGCGGCTGTCGTCACGATTTTCTAGCGGGTATTGTGCAATTTGATCTTTCGGAAGGTCGAATTGAAAATGCGAAAGCTTCATACGTTGAGCCATGGGAGTAGGGTTTTTGTGACGCTTTGAGGTCGGCGCGCGAAACTAATCAAAAACAGTATGTAAGTCAAGTGTTTTCACTCATTTTTTGTTGCCGGTGCGCAAGACTTGACAGTTTCAAGTAATTCATTTAAATCCCATGCATTTTCGACATCAAAGTTTCCACTTTTTGTGCGCCTTAATGAGGTTAAAGTTCCACCTACTTGCAAGATTTCTCCAAGGTCTCTTGCGATTGCCCTTATGTAAGTTCCTTTTGAGCAAACAATTTCGAACGCCACATCAACCACTGGATGGGAGCTGTTGTTTACCCCATTTATTTTCTCTTGGGTAAAAGAATTGAGATCAAAAGACACGACCGTGACAGCCTTAGGTTGAAGCGCGACGGATTTACCTTTTCTCGCCGCTTTATAAGCGGTCACGCCATCCACCTTTTTTGCCGAATATTGTGGCGGCATTTGTTCCAAATTGCCGACAAGATTTTGCGCTGCAGCTTCCACAATAGATCTCGCATCAAGCGCTTCTATTCGCGAAATATCGCCCCAGTTGTCTACCTCTGTTTCAGCATCGAAAGAAGGCGTGGTCACCCCGAGTCGTATCGTCCCAGTATATGTTTTCTCTCCAGCCTGAATAAGGTCTATCGTCTTTGTTTTTCGCCCTGTACAAATGATTAATACGCCTGACGCAAGAGGATCTAGTGTGCCTGCGTGTCCGACCTTGATTTTTCGAATATCAAAGGTGTGACGAATCGTTCCGCGAACTTTATTGACCACATCGAAGCTCGTCCATTCCAAAGGCTTGTCAATGACAAAAACCTGCCCTTCAAGGAAGTCATCCAATGTGTGGAAAGTTAATGTTTTTGTCATTTTAAGTGCTTTTTTCTGCATTTTTCTCCTCTTTACTGCGTTTTAATGCAATTTCGGCAGCTTTTCTTCCGCTTGTCATGTCTGCGGCTTCCGCGGCACTCATGCCAGCCATGTCTTCAAAAATTCCGAGGGCCAGGCGTATTGAATTGATGTTTTCTATTTTCAGTCGAAGCGCTCCATTGCGTTGGTACATACTTGCATTTCGAGTGTTGTCTTTGAGGTAGTTCAGCACACGTGCAAACATGGGCCCCTGGAAGTAGGGACTGTCTTCTTCACTTACAAATGCAGCGATCAATTTTCCAGACTTCAGTATGACCTTTTCCATTCCTAGGATTCTAGAAACCCATCTCAATCGCATTGTAATGAGGAGTTCTTCAGTTTCTTCTGGCAGTGCGCCAAATCTATCCTCAAGCTTGTCTTTAAAGACAGCCAAAGCAAGTTCTGTGTCCAGCCCATCGAGCTCTCTGTAGAGAGAAATACGCTCTGGGATGTCACTCACATAGTGGTCTGGAATTAAAATAGAAAAATCTGTTTCGAGAATGGTCTCCTCCACGTACTTTCCCGTTTCTCTTCTTTCTTCTTCAAAGAGTTCATTAAACTTCTCTTCCTTAAGCTCCTTGACAGCATCGGCCAGAATGCGTTGGTACATTTCAAAACCGATGTCAGAAATAAACCCGCTTTGTTCCGCCCCCAGTAAATCTCCTGCACCACGTATATCTAGGTCTCGCATGGCGATCTGGACGCCACTCCCCAGATCACTAAACTGCTCAAGCGCCTGCAATCGCTTTCTAGACTCCGAAGGCAAAGAGCTTAAAGGCGGCGCCATGAGGTAGCAAAATGCTTTGCGATTTGACCGACCTACTCTTCCTCGCAGTTGATGAAGGTCACTGAGACCAAACTTATGTGCATCGTTGATCAAGATGGTGTTTGCATTGCTAATGTCGATTCCACTTTCGATAATCGTTGTCGCCACCAAAACATCGTATCCACCTTCGATGAAGCGTGCCATCACGTCTTCGAGTTGCTTTCCTTCCATCTGTCCATGACCTATGCCTATGCGTACATCAGGAAAAAGGCGTTGAATAATCCCCGCCACATCTTTAATGTTTT
>ENA-OREB01001892-OREB01001892.1-marine-metagenome-genome-assembly--contig:-NODE-1892-length-10123-cov-1.736014_pt1 | contig 10123 bp, 8 predicted proteins | sample MGYA00248625_ERZ508552 | MGnify/ENA primary metagenome ERZ508552 (study PRJEB26219, sample SAMN06267888) | marine metagenome | isolation source: Monterey Bay, California, USA | place: USA:Monterey Bay...
TTGTACTTTAGGATTATTATTAATAAACTTACCATAGCTAGATGTCATTAATACTGCTAACTTACTGTCATAAAGGACATTAGCAAAGAAGTTATTAATCTTTCCGTCTTTTGTTAGTTTATCAACACCTTTAATATAATCATCAACCTTTAATTTACTTTCATCTTCCTTTTTGCTTTTTACTGATCTTTTGCTTTTTTCCTTAGTAGCTTCTTCTGTTGCTTCTTCAGCTTTCCATCCAAAAGAATGAGATCTTGAAGCTGGATTACCAAAATTACCATCCAGAGAAAGGCATTCTTGCATCTTTTTTACAACCCTAGGGTCGGCTGGAGTTGTTGAAGCATAATCGAAATAAATTGGTAATTGCATTTATTTATCCTGAAGCTATTAGAAGCTTTTTATTGTTGTTTAAAGTCAAACTCTTGTTATTGGAATCTCTTAAGACATCTTCTAAAGATCTGTCCATTAAAAAAGATTGAACTTGATTATTTAAATCCGTCCATAAATTATGTGCTAAACATTTCGATCCAGCACTACAATTACCTTCTCCTGAACATTGAGTAGCATCCATTCTATCTTCCACAGCTGAAATTATTTGTCCTATCTTAATCTCATTGCTTGGTCTCGATAGTTTATATCCTCCACCTGGGCCTCTATGAGAAGTAAGAATACCTGCTTTTCTTAAATTCCTAAATAATTGTTCTAGATATGGTCCAGGAATTGATTGCCTCAATGATAGATCTGCAATAGAAATAAAGTCGTTATTTTCATGCATGGCAAGATCTAACGCCGCAGTAACAGCGTATTTACCTTTTGTAGTTAAATGCATATGTTGTATTCTATATTCTTGACAAGATTTGTCAAGAATAGGTACATACAGTCTATTAAAAAAGGTACATGTACCTGTATTATTAGTAGTAATTAATATTTGTTTCTAATTAATTATACAAAGTGCTTTCAAATATGGTTATATTGTGTACCATATGTTGGGGATTCAAACTTTGAATAAACTAAATTAAGAAAATAGTATGGATACTAGATATCTTTTTAAAAGGTACAACACTTGGTGGGTTAAGTTAGCTGTACCTAGAACTTTAAGAGAACAACTTGGTTACGATTTAAGAGAATCTCTTAAAACTCACGATCTAGAAAAGGCTAAAGAGCTTAGATGGGAAGTTGTAGATAATCTCAAAAATAAGATTGAGATTGCGAAGCATCAATTAGATCCTGCACCTGTAGAAGGTCTACCTAAAACTCCTGTGGAGAAATTCTTGCCTCCAACAGATGTAAAAGACCCTCAGTATTACCATAAAGTAGTTGATTGTCAGCATGCCTGCCCTGCTCATACTCCTGTACCAGAGTACATAAGACAGATCGCTCAAGGAAATTATAACGAAGCTTATATGATGAATTGGGAATCGAATGTTTTTCCTGGCATTTTAGGAAGAACTTGTGACAGGCCTTGCGAGCCTGCTTGCAGAAGAGTAAGAACTCATGATAAGGCAGTTGCTATTTGCAGACTCAAAAGAGTTACTTATGATTATAAAGATGAAATATCTAGTTTATTGCCTACAGCCCCTGAATCAAATGGTAAAAGAATTGCACTAATAGGAGGAGGTCCTGCCTCGCTGACTGTAGCCAGAGACCTCGTCATTATGGGCTATCAGTGCGTTTTATTTGAAAGAGATAAAAGAGCTGGTGGTCTTATGCGAACAAATATCCCCTCTTTTAGATTGCCTGAAGAAGTTCTTAATGAAGAAGTAGATCAAATAATTAATCTTGGTATAGAAACTCGCTTCAACACAGAGATAACGAGTATGAAAGAGCTTCTTAATGAAGACTTTGATGCAATATTTGTCGGAACCGGAGCTCCTAAAGGGAGAGATATCAATATAGAAGGAAGAGAAGAAGCTAAAAAAAGTATACACATTGGAATTGATTGGCTTACTAGCATTGCCTTTGAACATACAAAATCTATAGGTAAGAAAGTTATTGTTCTCGGAGGAGGAAATACAGCTATGGACTGCTGTAGAACCTCTATAAGACTTGGAGCTGATGATGTAAAGGTGACTGTAAGGAGTCCTTTTGATCAAATGAAAGCGTCTGAATGGGAAATTGAAGATGCAATGAATGAAGACATACCAATCTATGATAATCATGTACCAAAGAAATTTATTATCCAAAATAATAAATTAGTTGGTATGGAATTTGAGAAAGTTGAAGCTAAATTTGATGACAATGGAAAACGATCTTTAGTACCAACAGGAGAGGATCCTATAATTTTTGAATGTGATGATGTTCTTGTTGCTATTGGACAAGATAATGCATTTGAGTGGATTGAAAGAGACATTGGAATAGAATTTGGTGAATGGGATATGCCAATTGTCGATAAAATTACCTTTCAATCAACAAATCCAAAAATATTCTTTGGAGGTGATGCTGCTTGGGGACCTGAGAATATTATCTGGGCTGCTGCACATGGACATCAAGCTGCTATATCAATAGATAAATTCTGTAATGAGAATGATCTCTATGAAAGACCAGAGCCCGGGACTACTCTTGTTAGCCAAAAAATGGGGGTGCATGAATGGTCCTATGATAATGACATATCGCAAGCAAGTAGGTTATTAGTACCTCATGCAGATAAGACAGTTGCCCTAAAAGATTTAAAGATGGAAGTTGAATTAGGTTTTGACGAACAAATGGCTTTAGACGAAGCTAATAGGTGCCTCAATTGTGATGTACAGACTGTATTCTCAGAAGAGTTATGTATTGAGTGTGATGCTTGCGTAGACATATGCCCTACAGACTGTATTAATTTTATATCCAATGGAACAGAAGAAGAAGTAAGGAATAGTTTAAGAATACCTGCCTTAAACTTAAACCAAGATATTCTTGTTTCAGATAATCTCCTTCAAACAGCAAGAGTTATGATTAAAGATGAAGATGTCTGCCTCCATTGCGGTTTATGTGCTGAAAGATGTCCGACAGGGGCATGGGATATGCAAAATTTCTTATATGAGGAGGCTAAAGCTTATTCATGAAGAAAATAGAATCAGTAAATGACTTTGTAATTAAATTTGCTAATGTAAATGGGTCGGGTTCAGCTAGCGCAAACCAAATGTTTGCGAAAGGAGTTTTTCGTTCAGGGATACCAGTTAGTCCAAAAAATATTTTTCCTTCTAACATTCAAGGTCTACCAACTTGGTTCGAAGTGAGAGTCAATGAAAAAGGATATCTTGGCAGAAGAGAGGGTATAGATATTTCTGTTGCCATGAACCCTCAATCCTACGGCGAGGATATTAAAGAACTAAGATCGGGTGGATATTTAATTTATGACTCTTCTTGGAAACGAGATTTTGGAAGAGAAGATATAAATGTTCTTGGAATTCCTCTAACAGAACTTTGCGTCAACGAATTCTCCAACCCTAAACAAAGATTACTCTTTAAAAATCTAGGTTATGTAGGTGTTCTTGCTTCAATACTTGAGATGGATAAAGATATTTATATAACTCTTATCAATGAACAGTTTAAAGGTAAAGAGAAATTAATAGAACCAAACGTTAAAGCCTTAGAAATAGGTTATTCTTATGCAGAAGAGAACTTCAAAGGTTTATGTGATATCAAAGTCAATAAATCAGATAAAACAGAAGGGCTAATATTAACAAGTGGTAATGATGCTGCTGGTTTAGGCTGTGTTTATGGCGGAGCTACCTTTTGTGCTTGGTACCCTATAACCCCTTCTACATCTCTTGCTGAGTCTTATAGTAATTACAGCGAGAAATTACGAATAGAAATAGGAACTGATAAAAATAAATTTGCTTTTATTCAAGCTGAAGATGAGCTGGCAGCTATTGGAATGACCATTGGAGCAAATTGGAATGGGGCTAGAGGGTTTACAGCAACTAGTGGCCCAGGAATATCTCTTATGAGTGAATTTATTGGACTGGCTTATTTTGCAGAAGTGCCTTCAGTAATCTTTGATGTACAAAGAGGAGGTCCATCAACTGGAATGCCGACAAGAACACAGCAATCAGATCTCCTGGCATGCGCTTATGCTTCTCACGGAGATACCAAGCATGTTCTGTTAATTCCTTCGGATCCTAAAGAGTGCTTTGATTTCTCTATAGAGGCCTTTGATTTAGCCGATAGACTGCAAACTCCTGTAATGGTCTTATTAGATTTAGATTTAGGAATGAATGACTGGTCAACTAAAGAATTTGATTGGGATGATTCTAAAGAATATGACAGAGGGAAAGTATTATCTAAGGAAGATCTGGATGGTATGGAAAAATTTGGTCGATACCTTGATGTTGATGGAGATGGTATACCCTATAGAACTTATCCTGGAACCCATCCAGACAAAGGGGCCTACTTCACTAGAGGGACATCTCATGATGAGTACGCAAGATATACAGAGGACGGAGATAAAAATGCTGAAGTCTTGTCTAGGTTACTAAAGAAATACCAAACAGCTTCTGAGCTTGTACCTAAGCCAGTTTTTAATCAAGAAGAAAGCACTAGCTCAATAGGAATAATATATTTCGGAAGTACTGATTGCTCTATGCAAGAAACACTTGATCAACTTGATGAAGAAAACCTGAATGTAGATGCCATGAGGCTGCGTGCTTTCCCTTTTAATTTAGAAGTATGGGAATTTATAGAAGATCATGACCTATTGTTCATCGTAGAACAAAATAGAGATGGTCAAATGAGAACCTTAATTATGGCGGAAGGTGGAATTATTCCAGATAAATTAGTATCCATCTTGTGTTTTGACGGCCAACCCATAACCGCCTCCTACATAAAGAATAAAATAAATGCTCACCTGTCAGGTGTTCCAGCAAAAATAGCTTAATAGAGAAAAAGATGACTTATATTACAAAACCAATAAACCATCATCCCAGATTAGAAACTAACAAGTTGGGTTTAACAAGAAGAGACTACGAAGGTGCAGTCTCAACTTTATGTGCAGGATGTGGGCATGATTCTATCAGCGCAGCAATTGTTGAAGCTTGTTTTCAATTAAGCATTGAAGCTTATCGCGTTGCTAAATTATCAGGTATAGGCTGCTCTTCTAAAGCTCCTGCTTATTTTTTAAACCAATCTCATGGTTTTAATTCAGTTCACGGAAGGATGCCTTCAATTGCTACTGGAGCAGCTATGGCTAATCATGAACTACTGTATTTAGGAGTGTCGGGTGATGGAGACAGTGCCTCAATAGGAATAGGTCAATTTATTCATTGCGCCAGAAGGCAATTAAATATGACTTACTTTGTTGAAAATAACGGAACATACGGCCTTACTAAAGGCCAATTCTCAGCTACCAACGATCTAGAATCAAAGAGTAAATACGGAGATGAAACCCTATTTCCTGCCATCGACTTGCCTAGTATGGCAATACAGCTTGGAGCTAGTTTTGTAGCCAGAAGCTTTTCCGGAGACAGAGATCAATTAGTTCCTTTGATTAAAGCTGCAATGTGTCACAAAGGTTTTTCTCTATTAGATATTATCTCTCCTTGTGTAACTTTTAATAATCATAACACTTCAACAAAGAGCTATGATTACATAAGGGAACATAACGAAGCTTTATCTAAGCCAGATTTTGTCCCTTTAGGTAAAGAAATAACAACTAGTTACGAACCGGGAGAAAGTTCTGAAGTTTCTTTGCATGACGGTTCAACTTTATCTTTAACTAAGCTTGCTCTAGATTACGACCCCACTGATAAAATAATAGCCATAAAAAATATCCAAGAATCACAAAGGGATGGAAAAGTACTTACCGGGCTTCTTTATGCAGATCCAAGTGCTAAAGACTTAAAAGAGATATTGAATATTACCGATCAGCCTTTAAATACCTTAACTCAAGAACAACTGTGTCCTGGTAAATTAGCTCTAAAAGACATAAATGACAACCTAAAATAGAAGAAGAACTAAATAACTCCTAATTTCTTGGCTATAATTTCATAGGATTCAACTACATCACCTAAATTTTGTCTAAAACGATCTTTATCCAGCTTTTCTCTAGTCTCAGAATCCCACACCCTACATCCGTCTGGGGTAAATTCATCACCCAACAATAAGTCTCCTTTGTAAGATCCAAATTCTAATTTGTAGTCAACCAATATCATTCCAGAATCAGAAAAGAGTTTCTGCAACGACCTGTTAACTGCAAATGTTAACTCTTGCATTTTATCAATTTGATCCTGAGTAGCCCAACCAAAAGATCTTATATGGTAATCATTGATCATAGGGTCTCCCAATTCATCATCTTTATAAAAAAATTCAAATGTAGAAGGGTCTAAATCCTTGCCTTCTTCTAAACCCAATCTCTTACATATACTTCCTGCAGTTACGTTTCTAACTACACACTCTACAGGAACCATTTCCAGTTTTTTTACCAGACTATCAGTATTAGATAGCAACCTTTCGAAATGCGTTGGTATGCCTTCTTTCTCAAGAAATTCCATGATAAATGCATTAAACCTGTTGTTGATACTTCCCTTACCTTCAAGACTTTCAACCTTCTTACCATCAAAGGCAGAAGTGTCATCTCGATAATGAAGAATTAAATAATCAGAATCATCAGTTTCATATAATGATTTAGCTTTCCCAGTGGTGATTAAAGTTCCTTTATCCATATTTTTATTTATTTAATTACGATAGTGATTGATTAATTTCAGATAAGAGGTCACGTTCAAATAATTTAGAATCCTCGCTATCTCCTCCAACAGTAACAATACATTTATTAGTACCAACCTTCTCAACTGATATTTTAAAACTTCCTCCAGAAGACTTACTCCTAGTAAACATATTCCTAACAAAACCTTTTTCTTCTTCGTTAGAGAAATCAACAAAGAAAACTCCTGCCTCTCTATCTAAGTCAACAACTGTTATAAGGGCCTCTTTGAGCGCCCGGTCTACAGCAGCCCATGCTCTAGCATACTCAAGATTTAATTCAATAAAGTTGGAAGAGTCTTCGTTTTGTTTAAGTATAGCTTTTTGTCCTACGTTAAGATTTAAGGCAACTAAAGAAGTTCCTCCGGACGAGGAGGATTCTGATAAAAAATCTAGGGCAGATAACAAGACCTTTTCTTCAAGGTTATTTTCTCCTGCTATTCTTATCCATTCATCACTGTCATTTAAAGAAACATGCGAGATGAAGATTTCAGAGCTAGCTTGTCTTATTCCATGCTCTATTTTCATAACCAGCTTAGTTTGAAGACCATTTAAGTTAACAAGGTTACTTTCTATTACGCCTGTGTTGGGGTCTTCATCTGACAGGCCGTACTTATTACCACTCCAGAAGTCTTTCATAATTGGCCAAGCACTACTAGGGAGAGTCTCTACGTATATCCATCTGATCTCGCCTAACTTATGCAACCTAACTTCGTTGGTTGTTCCTGAAGAAAAAACTTGTTGTGGCAAGGGAACTTCATAAAGATCTTCAACACCTCTGGATGCTCCTTGAGGTAAGGGATAAAAATCGACAACAGGTTTTGAATTGTCTGGAACCACCAGAGATTTTGACTCAGATTCCTTAAGATAATCATCAATCCCATCATCAAACATCAAACTACAACCTGAAATATTAAACAGAAGAATTACTGATATTAGTGTTCGTGTTGAAATCATAGTGTTCATTAATTTAATAGACTTAATTCGCTTAAAAGAAGTTCCATTTGGTCATAATATTTTTCGTTTAAAGTTGTTAGTGGAAGCCGCAACCCTTCAGGCACTCTTCCCAACCTATTTAATATCCATTTTACAGGTATTGGGTTAGATTCAATAAATAACAATGCATGTAATTTCTCTAATCTAGAATTTAATAATATAGCTTTTTCCCTATCGCCCAGAAGTGCAAGGGTACAAATTTCTGAAATCAAACCTGGAACTACATTTGCAGTTACAGATATAGTCCCCGAACCCCCCTTTAGTATAAATTCAGCGGAAGTGGGATCGTCTCCCGAATACAATAAGAATGATTCATCAGCAATTTGTTCTTTCAAACCTTCTTTTAAGATGTCCAATCTACCTAAATCTCCCGTAGCTTCTTTCAGGCCAATAATATTCTTATGAGTAGAAAGCTTAAAAACAGTCTCGGGTAGCAAATCGCAACCCGTTCTAGAAGGCACATTGTAGAGAATTTGTGGTATTTCTACTTTGTTGGCAATTTCTAAGTAGTGGGCTATCAATCCTGATTGAGTTGGCTTGTTGTAGTAAGGAGTGACTAAGAGTACAGCATCGGCGCCAACTTTCTTCGCCGCTGAAGTTAAATAAATAGCTTCTTTAGTAGAATTTGCACCTGTTCCAGCAATGATAGGAATTCTTTCTTTGGCGTGCCTAGAAGATTGTTCTATTATTTGCACATGCTCAGCGACATCTATGGTTGCGGACTCACCTGTAGTACCCACCAAAACTAGGCCAGATGTTCCTGACTCTACATGCCAATCTATTAGATCAAAAAGGCTTTGCCAAGCAATGCTTCCATCTGATTCCATGGGTGTTACTAAGGCAACAATTGATCCTTTAAATTTATACATTTATATAAATGTTAATCTGTGGTTTAAAAAGTATTATCAAGACTTTATTATAAGCGGATTGTATAGGAGGATATATGCCAGCACCTAAAATAAATTCTAAAGCTCCAATTTTTAAAGGGGAATGTACTGGAGCTAAGATTGCCCATCTCTCAAAGCTAAAAGGAAAGAAAGTGGTACTCTACTTTTACCCAAAAGATAGCACTCCTGGCTGCACTATAGAAGGCGGTGACTTTAGAGATTTAAAAAAGAAATTTGATAAAGAAAATACTGTCATATTTGGTTTATCGCGTGAGTCAATAAAATCACATGAGAATTTTAAAGAGAAACAAAGTTTTAATTTTGAATTAATCAGTGACCCTGATGAAAAAATATGTAAACAATACGATGTGATAAAAGAAAAAAGTATGTACGGAAGAAAGTACATGGGCATAGACAGAAGTACTTTTTTGATAGACGAAAAAGGAAAGCTAGTAAAAGAATGGAGAAAAGTGAAAGTTACTGGGCACGCCGAGGAAGTTCTATTAGCAGCGAAGGAGATCTAATCATTCACAGGTGAATTAATTTTTTTTGGTTCTGGCCATGAGTTAACAATTGCTTTTATGAAAGTTGCTAATGGAATGGCAAAAAATAAACCCCAGAATCCCCATATCCCGCCAAAGAATAGTATTGTTATAATTATCACAACCGGATGTAAGTTGTTCCTAGTAGAAAATAAAAAAGGAACTAAAACATTCCCATCCAGGACTTGTATCAAAAGATAAGAGCCCATGAACCATAAGAACTGGCTATTTAAACCCCATTCATACAAGCCTAAAAAAGCTACAGGTATGGTTACCAGGATGGCCCCAAAGAAAGGTATTACGACCGACAAGCCCACCAAAATAGCCATCAAAACAGCATAAGGCAAACCAAATAGAGTAAATACTATATAAGAGCATAATGCCACAATTGTCATCTCTATTACCTTGCCGGTTACGTAGTTATACAATTGACCATTCATCTCAGAAAATACTGAATTCATGAAACCTCTCTTTTTAGGCAAGAATCCAGTGAGCATTGGTAATAGGATAGTTTTATCTTTGAGAAAGAAGAAAACCATTATGGGGATAAGGATTGCGTAAAGGACAGCACTGAACATAAAAGAAATGGTACCTGCTAGCTGGCCCAAAACTTGACTCAACAGATTATTTACCTGATCACTAAAATTTAGAAATAGAGAATTAATATCTTCTTCTGAAAATATATCACCATAAGTCACAGCAAGTTCCCCTAAGGTTTCTTGGAAGGCTACTATGATTGTAGGTAAATTCTGCAGCAAAGAATTTATTTGAGACCCTAAAGAGGGCAAAGTAATAAAAATGCTCAGATAGAAACCAAAGAAAATAACCAGAGTTAGAAGTAAAGAAATTGTCGATGAGATTTTTAATGATTCAAAGCTTTTTAATAATCCATTCAACAAGAAAGCGATAACAATGCTTATGAAAACTGGCAAAAGGATGTCTCCAAAAAGCAGTATGAAGATTGAACATAACAACAATAAAAGACCAAAAAAAATGGACTCTTCATTAGAGAAGAATCTC
>ENA-OREB01001902-OREB01001902.1-marine-metagenome-genome-assembly--contig:-NODE-1902-length-10100-cov-3.024344_pt1 | contig 10100 bp, 7 predicted proteins | sample MGYA00248625_ERZ508552 | MGnify/ENA primary metagenome ERZ508552 (study PRJEB26219, sample SAMN06267888) | marine metagenome | isolation source: Monterey Bay, California, USA | place: USA:Monterey Bay...
TCAGATAACCCAGCTAAAACTCTTGTCGTCCTTCTCAATATGGGTGGCCCCCAAAATAAAGAGGAAATTCACCCCTATCTCAAAGAACTTTTCCAAGACCGAGAACTTTTAAAGTTACCATTTCAAAAAATCCTCGGGCGATTTGAAAACCTTTCCAAAGAACAGCTCGCAGATGCGGATTATCTTCAGGAGAATTTTGGGTTCACTGGGGAGCTTTCTCTAGGTCACCTCCGATATGGTACTTACGGAAAGAATGACATCGAAAATTGCCATCCATTCTTGAGACAAAGCAATTGGCGAACTCGAAATCTGGTCGTTGCGGGAAACTTTAACATGACAAACGTGGATGAGTTGTTCGATGTCTTAATTAAGATCGGACAGCACCCAAAACAGAAATCCGATACGGTCACTGTTTTGGAGAAAATCGGACACTACCTAGATGTAGAAAACCAAGCGCGTTTTGATACACTCAAAGAGCAGGGCTTAAATCACCAAACAATCTCTGAGCAAATCGCCGACACGCTAGATCTTGGCGGGGTTCTTAAATCAGCAGCGGCTGATTTCGATGGGGGATACACAATGTGTGGACTTCTCGGCCATGGGGATGCTTTTGTCCTCCGAGATCCAAATGGAATACGACCGGCGTATTGGTATGAAGATGATGAAATTGTCGTCGCGGCTTCCGAACGTCCTGTCATCCAAACAGCATTCAACCTCACGTCAGATAAAGTCAAGGAAGTTGATCCTGGGCACGCTTTAATTATCAGGCGAAATGGAGCGACATCTATGGAGAAAGTCATCGAACCTGGAGCGCGCACTGCGTGTTCTTTCGAACGAATTTATTTCAGTCGTGGCAACGACATCGACATTTATAAGGAGAGAAAGGCTTTGGGGGAAAAGATTGTTCCCATGATTCTCGAGGCGGTAGAACACGACCTTGAAAACACTGTTTCAAGTTTTATCCCGAACACCGCAGAGGTGTGTTACTATGGAATGATTAAAGGGCTTGAGACCCATCACAACAAGAGTAAAATAGCCCGAATAAAAGGCCTTGGTGCAAACCCTTCGGGAGACGAAATTGAAAGTATCATCAACGAGCGACCTCGCATTGAGAAAGTAACCATCAAGGATGCAAAGCTCAGAACATTTATTACCGAAGATGCTTCACGTGAAGATTTGGTGGCCCATGTTTATGATGTCGCATATGGATCTGTTATTCGTGGGAAAGACAACCTTGTCGTCATTGACGACAGTATCGTTCGAGGAACCACTCTCAAAAAATCAATATTAAGTATTCTTGATCGCCTGGGGCCCAAACTTATTGTCGTGGCGTCTAGCGCGCCTCAGATTCGCTATCCCGATTGTTACGGCATAGACATGGCGAGAATGAACGATTTCATCGCGTTTAAAGCCGCCGTGGCGCTGCTTAAGGAGCGAGACATGGCACATGTTTTGACGGAAACCTACGAAAAATGTAAGGCCGAATTAAAAAAGCCGCTCACGGAAATCACAAACCCCGTAACGGCGATTTATGCACCTTTTTCTGCAAATGAAATTTCGGCCAAGATTTCTGAACTGCTTAAGCCCAAAGAGATGAAAGCGGAAGTAAAAATCATTTTCCAAAGCATCGAGGGCTTACATGAGGCCTGCCCAAATCACAAAGGAGATTGGTATTTCACGGGCAATTACCCCACGCCTGGAGGACGTCGCGTCGTGAACAAAGCGTTCATCTATTTCATGGAGGGCAAAACCGACAGGGCGTATTAGGCGCTTTTGTTTTTACTCTACGATTAACTTCTTTGTTGTGGGATTCTTTTGACCTGGGTTTACGGTAACAGTATAGACCCCACTTGGCCAAGAACGAACATCTATCGTCGTCGAACTCATTCCTGAAACGGTACGAATCTCTTCTACAACACGTCCTGTAATGTCCCTCACCTCCACAGTTTTGGACGAAGCGTCAAATGAAGACCAAACCACCTGAACGTCATCTCTGGCAGGGTTTGGAAACATGCCGAATTCTTCTTTAGGCTGCTCCATCGATGTTTGTCCGACCGTATACGATTGCAAAAACTCCGTGGAATTTGTCACCGTCGTGTCCAGCTCTGAAATCACTTGAAAATTCGTGTGTACAACTAGCGGGGAAACCAAGGTGCCTTGATGAAACCTGACTTGGTGTACCACATAAATATTTACGCCTGTAAAAGAGCTGTCTGTGATTTCTCGCATCATCTCAACCCTGGCAACGTCATCTAACTGAACGCCCCCCGGCATGGAAACAGAGCCATATCCGTTCATCGTGCTTTCTGTTGTTCCCGTCCTATTTATAATTGTTCCCTGCACATTAAGTGTTCCCGACATTGAGTCGTTCCAGGTTGCGCCATATTCAAATGGGTATGGCCAAAATCTATCTGAGTCTGTAAGCGGATAACTACCGCCTTGCTCAATGCCTCCGAAAAATTCAAAATAATCTGGCCCCAAATTCATATAAATCGATTGGCTATATGACGGAAGTTCCATGATCCAATTTGCGCCTGGGTAATCGTCTTCAAATGGAGAGGGAGACGATGGTGAAATATGAATGCCATAGCTGTCTTGAGTGACAATTCCGCTGTAGTCCCAATTCATGTTTTCACCGGATTCACCAGCAGTAATTGCGTCAGTAATCCCCATTGTAAAGCTGTCTCCAGAAAGGAAGGATGGAGCGACGAGGGTTTGGGCGTTTGCCGGAGAACTTAGAGTTGTTATGAGTGCGATAGATAAAAACAAGCAGAAAAGTACAGGTCTTGTCATGGTGATTTAATATCTTGGATAAATAATCGTTCCAAAATTACAAAGAAATAATGTTACAACTACTCTCTGATCCCTGGCCTTGGTACATAGCTGGGCCAGCTATTGGGCTTATGGTTCCGTTGCTTTTATTTGTGTTAAATAAATCATTCGGGGTCAGTAGCTCGCTGAAACATCTCTGCGCGATGTGCGCGATTTCTAATGCGCGCTTTTTTAAATACGACTGGAAGAAAGAGACCTGGAATTTGATTTTTGTGTTTGGGGTTTTTCTTGGTGCGGTGCTCGTCGCAGAGTATGTGCCATCAAGTAGTCTTGTGGGCATCTCAGATGCTACGGCTGAGAAATTAAGCGGAATGGGCATCACCGATTTTACTGGGCTTATGCCTGAGCAGGTTTTTTCATTCAGCCACATTTTTAGCCCAGCCACATTAATCTGTGTAGTACTGGGGGGATTCTTTGTGGGGTTCGGAACCAGGTATGCTGGGGGGTGTACTTCTGGCCACGCCATTATGGGTCTTAGTCAATTTTCTCTAGGATCGCTCGTTGCTGTAATTGGTTTTTTTATTGGAGGTCTTTTCATTAGTTGGATTGTTCTTCCGTCAATCTTGTCACTAATATGAAACATCTATACGCACTGCTATTGGGAGTCCTTTTTGGAGGAATCCTCGTAAAAGCCGAGGTGGTCTCTTGGTTTAGAATACAAGAAATGTTTTGGTTCCAGAGCTTTCACATGTATGGTATTATTGGAAGCGCTATCGCTCTGGGTGCCCTCTCAATTTGGTTAATGAAACGCTTTGGCACAAAATCCTTGAGCGGAGATTTAATCAAACCATCACCAAGGCCCTTCAATAAAAAAGGAAACTTATTTGGAGGTATAATTTTTGGGCTCGGTTGGGCTTTAACTGGCGCTTGCCCAGGTCCGCTTTACGCACTTGTGGGTAGTGGTTATGGAATTATGCTTGTGGCTATTTTATCCGCGATGCTGGGTGTTTTTGCATACGGACACCTCAAGGACAAGCTCCCTCATTAAGCTGTTTCTAAGTAAACGTCCATCCGTTACAGAACATCATATTTAGTAGGTATGTATTCCAAACCGTGCTCATTAAGGTAAGCCCGCAGAATACAACAACCCTAAACAGGCGATTCAATCGTTTGTGATTTATCGCAAAAAGAGTAAATCCCATTAGCAATAGCAGGCCTAGATATTTAAATTGGAAAATGTCGCCTCCGTATGACACAAGAGCAATAAAGGTTAGCATTGAAATGCACAATCCTAAGAAAATTGCATTCGATTTAATGAAAGTGAATGTATCGGATTTAGACTTATCTAAATCGAAAAACATCACTATTGTAGCTATATAAAACAGCGGTGATGCCATTATAAATCTGAAAAAGCTATGGATATTCCCGTTTGAGGTCAGAATCGTAAAAATGAGGATTCCTGAAATATATAGAAGCGAAGAGAGCAATAAATAATCGCGTTTACCCATCTTTTTTCCTCTGTTCTCCCAAATCATTTTGCCTGACAACACACATGCGGGTATGGCGATAAAAAATATGCTAAAAACATTCATGCCATAGCCTTCAACAGACCAATCAGTTATCACGGTATTCTCTGGAATTCCTGATGCCCACAACAGGTGAGCATCAAAAAAAGACGTCCATGATCCTGAGGTGGTCCATTGGATAAAGAACACCAGTAAGTATCCTATTACAAATGGGGAGCCTCTGAAGATTGAATTCTTGATGAACGCATTTGTCTCTCTGTTGCTCAGAAACCTAAACGCCTCAATCGCAAGAAGAGAAATAAGCACAAAAACAGTTGCAGGCCTAACCATCGCAAGGAGAAGGGCGCCAAAGAAGTACATCCCATATTTATCTTTTAAAATCCCAATAACAACAATCGTCATGCATAGCATAAACAAAGATTCAGAATATGGAATGTGATAAATAATTGTAGTTGGGAGCGTAATCAATGCGATAAAAAACGGCAATTTTGATTTGTTTTTTATAGGGGCCTTAGGTTGTAGATAGGCAAACAACAAGGCCATACTTAGAATGAAAATGAAGTAATTCAAAGCTGACACTCCTCTTGGAGAGAGTCCCGTTGTTTTCCAAAGAAATGGAAATAGTGGGAAAAATGCAGCCCTAATCTCACCCCTGAATTCCTCCTCAAACACGTAGTTTCTATCTCTTATAAAGCTAAATATTTCAGCGTCCCACCTCAAGTATTTCTCTTGGGTTACCTCGACATATGGGGTTGAGTTCTCCGAAATGATAAACCCCGTTTCAGTATCCGTCCGCTCATATGAATGGGCAACCATCCCCAGAGTATCGTCGAAAAATGTTTGGTTCTGAAGCGCTGTAAACACTCCCCAGAATAGTACAAAGCATAATAAACCTATGCTTAATAACACGCCAAATTCTCTTTGCATACTAGAGTCTAAATTAATTCTTGAGTAAATAAAATTTGTGTTACTTATTCAATTAAAAATTATTTTTATCCTATTACTCCTTAATTAGCTTAAATATCTCGGCCCCATTACTTAGGGTATAGATCCCCGAAGGAAACTCAGAAATATCGACTCTACTCCCCTCGCCTTGTAGAACAAGTTTTCCTAAAGAGGAGTATATCTTGTAATTCATAACCTCCGAAAAGTTCACTATACCCGTTGTAGGATTAGGGTATACAAATAAATCATTTTTAATTTCAGAAACTCCATTGACAATGACAAGGTCGATCTGCTCTACGTTGAGAATGGAGCGCTGTCCCCTAACTCCCACGTAGTGAGCATCGTTAGTGGGAATGTATCTAGCAACTGCCGCCACAATATTCACTTGACCATCGTCCATCGAAGTAGGAACAGAGTATGAGAAATCATATTCATACGTCTCTCCTGCCGTCACAAAGTGAGGTATAACATCATCCACCCCAAAGCAATCGGCTTCTATATAATCCCGGAGAACGTGTCGATGTATAAATCCCTGAACGGATCCTCCAGCTTGATAATAAGGGTGCCCAGGGGTGTCGTTATAATTATTTGCCTGAGCCCAATCTGAACCTGTCCCAGACATATTATCCTCAATAACCATAAGTACTATTCTTGCGTCCCCTGCTGAATTATCCGTGTAATTAAGGTTTACGGTTCCGTTGACTACTCGGGTGTCTTGGTTGTATTCGAATTCCATTTCAATATCCACTGGAGTGAATGAAGACTGCTGTTGAGAAATCGCTCCACCCCAAGCCCCGCGACCTAGCTCTTCAGAAATATATTTATAGTCACCTTCGAAATCTACTCTATCTATTGTTGCGCTAGGATAAGCTGTAGCTGTAAAGGCGTATCGAAAATTATCATCCATCTCCATGGGATCACCATCGTGGATAACCACAGGTACGATATCATCACCGTATTGAGCTTCGAGGTTGTCCATGACTACAGAGCCATCTATGCAGTATCCACACCATGTTCCTGTCCACTCTTCAATTAATGTTTTCTTATATGCAGAGTTGTTTGAGAAGCCTGTTATATACTCTACAAGGGTGTCGTTACAACTCATCTCGTCTAAAGTGCCATTGACATCACTTACCCACATCTTGAGTTCGTAGCTGTCTGAGGAAGAGGAAATATTAATTGGCACTTCGTGTGTCCAAAATGATTTCTTTGAGTTTTTGATCAGAGATTGGATGTACCAATCACATGACGAGCCCGCAGAAGTGAAAGCTGTAGAGCCATAACCAGAATAATCCACAGGGGTTCCTGAAGTGAGAAGGTTTCCTGCGTTATCTAGAACTTCATACCCACAACCGTTCCAACCATCTCCATATGAGTCGTACCAGTTGAAAGTACAATTCCCAGCAGGAATACATACTGGAATCGTATACTCATTTCCATCAGCGTATCCTGAACCAAACGCGAGAATATCACCTGCGCTATTTGTAATGTCCCAGGATATTTCTTCAGCCCAATCCACAGTAGTAATTACAACAGCAAAGTCTCCAGTCCAGATTGTATCAGCTTCTTCCACTAAAGTAGTTTGTACTGGACCGTCATTTAAAGTGTAGTTTATATTATACGAATCAAGAAGAGAAACGCCTTCATTCCTTACTACTCCTGTTAGTACGTGGTTACCATTAGAAAGATGGTTTTCTATTCTCACACCTATCAAGGAGGCGTCGTTTAAAACAGGTCCATTCCAGGTGAATCTATTTACTTCATAATTGGCTGAACTGTAGCCAGGGTCAATAGGTGTATAATTTGGACTGCCGTAAACTTGTGTTCCTGATGACCCGTCAGCATTCTCACATCCGACAGTACATGAAGCAGTGGTTCCATCATTGAGAACTACTTCAAAATCTCCACAACTCTCATAAAGTTTGATATTTACAGTAGGACCATCCCAACCTGCACCCATACTTGCCCAAGTTATCGTATGAACTCTTGTAGGTGATTCCCCGTATGTTTTCATAGAAATTACAGCATCAGGACCAAATTCGTCCCACAGTGCGTAGATCGCATTGTTAGGTCCTCCGGGGTCTGGAAGACTTGTGTTTGACCCGACTGATGGTCCATTTGTATTCGCAAAGGTGATATATCCATCATGGGCGATTTTATATTGAGAAACCAGCTCTCCATAGAAATACCAGTCGAATGGGATTGTATATGGCCCATCTAGATTATCACCTGGATAGAGAAATGTATATTCTGTAGCGCCTGACCAATAGTCATCATCGTCGCCTATAAATCGATCGACAGAATAATCTTGTGCAGTAATTATTAGTGCCGAGAACATGAGCGTGAGTACTAGTAAAGGATTTTTCATGTTTTTAAGGTATAAATGGTAAAGTACAAAAACGAAAGACAATATTGCGGCGCGCGCTCGTTTTGTTTCAGAAGGGGGGGGGATCTTCGAGTCACCTCGTTCAGCTCGATTAATCTCGGAGGATGTTAGTAATTTAATCGTGATTACTGATGCGTCGAGGATAACAAAAATTCCGTTTAGAGATCTTTATCAATACATTGTAAATATGAATGATAAAATCACACGGTACGACCGTTATCGTTACACGATGTTGTGGCTCGCAGAACATTTTTTCGCTTCAAATAAAAAAGTGAAAAAATTAAGGAAGAAACTCAGTGCTTCTTTGTCGGAAAAAATACCTGATGGGCTTGGAGAACTAGGGGAAAACGGAGAAAATCATATTCCTGTCCCTGTCATTGAAGGCATGGACGTTGATGAATTTATTAAAAACTATCGGAAAAAATCGCAGCCTGTAGTGCTGAAAAATGCGGCTGCGTCTTGGCCGCTTTATAAAAAATGGAGCCCCGATTTTTTTGCAGAACAATACCCTGAAGATCCCGTAATACTATTCGATGGAGCCATCGAAAGCAGAGAGTCCCCGAAAGAAAAATATACAAAAACTGTTTCTCTCTCAGGTTTTGTGAACGCCATGAAGAACGGTGGCAAAGACTATGCAAGATTTTTACCTCTGTTGGATCAACATCCAGAGCTTTTAAAGGACTTTGATGTGGACTGGTTGATGTCCGCTGCAAATAAAGGGGCAAAAGGAGTAAAGCACCAATTGTTTATGGGAGGTGCGGGTACATCGACATCCATGCACTGTGCCATTGGATCTAACCTTTTTGTTCAGGTTCATGGAAGAAAACAATGGTGGATTTACAGCACTAACAACTCTCCGTTGCTTGAACCACTTGTTGACAGATCTGTGTTTTTTAGGAGTCGAGCAAGTGGCGAAAAACCTGAGGGGAATTTCCGGAAAGCAGATGGGTGGACGGTTATACTTGAGCCTGGTGACGTTTTATACAACCCCCCGTTTTTCTGGCATCAGGCACGAAATATAGATACCACTATAGGCGTGGGATTTCGATGGTTCTCTATGGCTTCTATTCTGAAAGTCAGCCCTGCTCAATTGCTAATGACACTAACAGCCAGCAATCCATCAGTACGTGAAGCGAAGAAGTTGGAGGGAAATTTCGCCAAAGTTTATTCCGATTTGTTGAAGATAAAAAAAGAATAAAAAAACGGGACAGGTTGGCAGAGGCCTATTGTTGTCCTAGAAATTAACCGATTGAGATTCATAACTCACAAAATTTCTTAAAAAAAGGGTGCGGGGGGGGTGTATATTGCTGTTACATTTTGGAGTGTAAACATTAATCAAAGTTGTAAAACAACAAAAAACCTTATTATTAATCCTTTAAAAAAGGAATACAGTGGAGTCTAGATCCCACTTTAAAAAACGGGGTGAAATCGAAAAACCTTACGAGTAGAGAATTTTAAATTATTTATTATGGAAGAACTTATAGTGGGTGCTGGTGCAATTGGAGTACTGGTGTATTTGGCGTTTCTTGTCTTATTGATTGCTTCGGTTTGGAAGATTTACTCAAAAGCGGGGCAACCTGGATGGGCGTGTATCGTGCCTATTTATAATATGATCGTCTTGTTAGAGATCGTAAAGAAACCAATCTGGTGGATTTTACTTCTAATAATTCCTGTTGTTAATATTGTCGTTTATTTAATTGTTTACCACAGGCTTTCTGTAGCTTACGGTAAAGGCGGAGGCTTTACCGCTGGTTTAATTCTCATACCTGTTGTCTTTTTTCCAATTCTAGGATTAGGCAGCGCAGAATACGATGCCAACAGACTAGATTAATTACCTGATTTTGTAATTTTTCCTAGGCTTAAATTATAAGCTCGAATTTAACCCCCCCCTTAAGATTTTATCTCGAGGGGGGTTTTTTTGGGAACAAAAAAGCCGCCTTATCTGGCGGATCTTTTAAATTTTGTACCCCTAACGCTACCACCCTCGAACTCTTTTTATGAAAATGTAGAAGAGCGCTCGCTTTACAGGATTTGCTTATTGAGAAAGATTAGTCTTTTATACAACGGACGTAGAATCCCATCCCATTATGTTGCTCTGTAATTCCAACTCCTTGAGCACCCGCGGGAGGGATTCTCATGTACTTGGAACTGTACATATTCGTGTATTGGCTCCATCCTATTGATCGAGACCAAAAACCGCCTTCCCCTGGTGGAAAAGAGCCAAAGAGATCTCGAACGAATCCTTGCTTTGCTGCAAAGCCACATGAATTGTATCCCCAATCATCATCCTTCAAAGCCAATGCTGAATATTCGTTGCCACCTGCTCGCTCTTTCAAAACTAAAAACTGACTGCTTGAAGGCACACTCCACCCCGCTGGGCAGAGTCCTCGATTGTCAGAAACTGCATACCAATTGTAGAGATATCCCAAATCATCCACGCTTAGAGTATGGGGGTGACTTCTTGCGGGAAG
>ENA-OREB01001910-OREB01001910.1-marine-metagenome-genome-assembly--contig:-NODE-1910-length-10089-cov-2.113963_pt1 | contig 10089 bp, 8 predicted proteins | sample MGYA00248625_ERZ508552 | MGnify/ENA primary metagenome ERZ508552 (study PRJEB26219, sample SAMN06267888) | marine metagenome | isolation source: Monterey Bay, California, USA | place: USA:Monterey Bay...
AGCTTTTGCAGTTGATTTGCCTTGGGAAAAGTTGGATGCAACAACTTTTAGTTGGCAAAAAGTCTTAGGAGGAGAAGCTGCACATGGCATGCTAATCCTTTCTCCAAGAGCAGTAGAGCGTTTAGAGAATTATACTCCAGCTTGGCCACTTCCCAAAATCTTTCGACTAACAAAAAACAGAAAACTAATTGAAAGTATATTTGAAGGAGCAACAATTAATACGCCATCAATGCTTGCTGTAGAAGATTACCTACTTTCTCTAGAGTGGGCAAAAACAATTGGTGGGAAAAGTGAACTCATAAAAAGAGCAGAAAGAAATGCCAAAGCAATTTGGGATTTTTGTGATCATCGGAATTGGATAGAAAATCTAGCTGTTAATCCTTACACGAGATCTACAACTTCCGTCTGTTTGAAATTCAAGGACAGACGAATTAATGATGGGCGCTTGTTTGCGAAAAATATTGCTAAACGTCTTGAAGATGAAAAAGTGGCCTATGATATTGAGGCTTACCGCGATGCTCCACCAGGTCTTAGAATTTGGTGCGGTAGCACAGTGGAAACGGCAAATATAGAAAAAATGCTCCCCTGGATAGATTGGGCTTTTCATCAGGAAATTAAAATCAGTTCTTGATCCTCAAATTGTGGGCATTCAACCTTTTTTTAAAATTTATCAAGAAAGATCAATTAAATGGCACCTAAAGTATTAGTATCAGACAAGTTAAGTGAAACAGCAGTTCAGATCTTTATTGATCATGGGATCGATGTAGATTTTTTACCAGAATTAGGAAAAGACAAAGAGGCTTTAGCTAAAGAAATCGGGAAGTACGATGGTCTCGCAATACGGTCAGCAACAAAAGTAACACCTACTATTTTAAAAAATGCTAACAAATTGAAAGTTATTGGTCGGGCTGGCATAGGAACAGACAATATCGATAAGGAAGTAGCTTCTAAAATGGGTATTGTTGTTATGAATACGCCTTTTGGAAATATGATAACTACTGCAGAACACGCAATTGCAATGATGTTCGCAGTTGCCAGACAAATTCCTCAGGCCAGCGCGTCAACCCATGCAGGTAGGTGGGAAAAGTCAAAATTCATGGGTGTAGAACTAACGGGAAAAACCTTGGGTGTAATAGGAGCAGGTAACATAGGAGGAATTGTATGCGAGCGTGCCCGGAATTTAAAAATGAAAGTTCTAGCATACGATCCCTTTCTATCTAAAGATAAGTCTCTGAAAATGGGTGTTGAAAAAGTGGAAGAGCTTGAAAATTTGCTACCTAAAGTAGATTTTATAACTCTACACGTTCCTCTGACAGAAATGACCAGAAATATTTTGAGCCGTGAGAATTTGGAAAAAACAAAAAAGGGCGTTCGGATAATTAACTGTGCTAGAGGGGGCTTGGTAGACGAGAGAGCCTTATCAGAGTTGATAAAAAGCGGTCATGTGGCAGGAGCCGCTTTTGATGTGTTTGAGGAAGAACCTGCAAAAAATAATCCTCTTTTCAATTTACCTAATGTCGTTTGCACACCCCACTTAGGTGCGGCAACAATTGAAGCGCAAGAAAATGTAGCCCTACAAATTGCCGAGCAAATGTCCAAATATCTTCTTGAGGGTGCAGTGGAGAACGCCCTGAACATGCCTTCTATGAGCGCTGAAGAAGCAAAAGTTATGGCTCCATGGGTAAAACTATCTCAACACTTAGGAAGTTTCGCTGGCCAAATGACTGATGAGCCCGTCAAAGCTATTAACATACTATATGACGGAATTGTTTCTGAAATGAATATATCAGCACTAAACAGCAGTGTGATATCTGGGATTATGAGTAAAGCCAATCCAGATGTAAATATGGTCTCAGCACCAATAATTGCAAAAGAACGCGGAATTAAGATCAGTACTACCAATCAAGACAAGGCCGGTGCATTTGAGGGCTACATCAAGGTAACAGTGGTAACAGATAATAGAGAGCGTTCAGTAGCTGGTACTGTATTTAGTGATGGAAAGCCTCGTTTTATACAAATTAAAGGCATTAATATAGATTCTGAAATTGGGCCTCACATGCTGTATACAACAAATAAGGATGTGCCAGGTATAATTGGAGTACTCGGAAAAACGCTAGGTGATAATGACGTTAATATTGCAAACTTTACTCTTGGAAGATCCGAAGCGGGTGGTCAGGCAATTGCATTGTTATATGTTGACAATCCTATTTCGAATAAAGTTATTGAGGCTTTGAAAGCTACCGATGTTTTTGGACAAGCTAAAGCATTAAATTTTGAAGTTAGTAGCTCACCTAATCAATAACTCCATTTCTAAGCAAAATTTATCAACCACGTCTGATTTTGTCTCTGGGTCGGGCATTTCACTTGATCCGCAGTGTTTTCACATTTATTTGATTAAGTGTTGTTGATCTTGTATTTTTTTCATAAATTTATTCTAAAAAGTCAGTAATGTTTACGATTGTTGCCCTTTATCATTTTACACGATTTGAAAATCATTTTGATTTGCGAGAACTTTTGCAAAAAAAATGCGAACAGCTAGGTATCTGTGGTTCTCTATTACTCGCAACAGAGGGAATAAACGGTACTATCGCAGGAACAAATGACAGTATTGAAAAAATACTGTCCTATATAAAAAATATACCAGGCTGCGCCAATCTAGAATACAAGAAAAGTGTTTCAAAATTACCACCATTTCCCAGAATGAAGGTAAAATTGAAAAATGAAATAGTTACTATGGGTCAACCAAATATTGATCCCAAAGCGAGGGTTGGGCATTATGTCGACCCATCTGACTGGAACAAAATGTTGAATGATCCTGATGTTGTTGTGATCGATACGCGCAATGAATATGAAGTTGATATAGGTACATTTAAGGATGCTATAAACCCTCACACTAGTTCTTTTAGGGAGTTTCCTGCTTGGTGGGAAAAGAATAAAAAGAAATTTCAGAATAAACGTATCGCGATGTTTTGCACTGGTGGAATTCGCTGTGAAAAATCAACGAATTACCTTATTGGTCAGGGTGTCGAGAACGTCTCTCATTTAAAGGGTGGGATATTAAAATATTTAGAAGAAACCCCTGAGAAAAAGAGTGAATGGGTAGGCGATTGCTTTGTATTTGATGCGAGAGTGTCCGTTGGGCATGAATTGAAAGAGGGCCCCCACGAACTGTGCTATGCCTGTAGGCAACCCATACTTCCCAAAGATAAAGAACGTGCTGAATACGAACATGGTGTTTCTTGTCACAAGTGCAAAAGTAGCACCACTGAATCCGACAAAAGTCGATTCCGGGAAAGACAAAAACAAATCCAATTATCTCGAAAACGCGGTCAAAAGCACATGATTGGTTATGACAGAAATTAACTTTTCGAGATTCTTGGTCGCCCAGATGCTTCTACTGAGACAATTGCCTCTACGAAAACAATTCGGTTATCAATATTAGCAGTTTTTACCTCTCTATCGACATTAATAGTGACATTCTCTGCACCAGCTTCTTTTGCTTTCTTAATCTTTAACGCGTTGGCTTCAGCTTGTTTAACTAAGGCTTGTTCTTCGGACTTCATCCTTTTACGTTCTGAGAAATTGGCTTTTTCTATTCTAAAGACTTCAGCTTTTAACTTTGCTTCAGCGTCTAAATTTTCAGCGGTTGACTTGCTATAAGTATTTTCTTCAGTTTGGTGTCTTAATTTCTCTTTTGCAACATGTAGGTCTTTTTCTAGTTGTTCTGCAGCTATCTTATTAGCTTCTCGCATAAATTCAAGCCTTTCTTCAGTTGCAAATCTTTCTTCATCCCTAGCTTTTAAACGAAGTTCCATCATATCCCTTTCGGCTTGTGCTTTATCAACTATCGCCATTCTTTCAAACCTAGCTAAAGCAAGTCTGTCTTTTTCTAACTTCATCGCTTGATTAACTTCTCTTTGGGTGTCTTTTGCAAATTCCTTAACCATTTCCATCCCTTTGGCTATCTTACCAGTCAAGTCGTCAACTCCAGTCATAGCTTGTAAAGTGCTCTCCCCTAAATCTGCAGAAGCTTCTTTAAGTCCTTCAAAGTCTAAAGTAAAGGCTGATTTTATAACTTACCATTAGCTTTTTTTTCAATAGAATCAGCCACGCTAGTTTTTTTTATTTTCCCATTAGTGGGTTTTGAACTTTTCGAACTTTTTAAACTTGGTTTTCTTCTAACAATTGTTTTTCCGTCTAAAATTTTCTGGATATCCTTTGAATCAATTGTCTCGTGTTTTAGCAAAGAATTTGCCATATCATGCAATAATTCTTTATTGTTATTAAGAATTTTTTCTGATTTTTTTTGAGCAATTCGTATTATTTTTGCGATTTCCTCATCAATCATTCTAGCTGTTACTTCGCTATAATCTCTTTGAGATTGAATATCGCGACCTAAAAACACTTCATCATTATTTTTACCAAAAGTCATAGGCCCTAAGGTGTCACTCATGCCCCATTCAGTAACCATTTTCCTAGCAATTTGAGTTGCTTGTTCAATATCATTACCTGCTCCTGTAGTCATTTTATCAAAAATAAGCATTTCAGCAGCTCTTCCACCCATTAAAATTGCTAATCTACCATCGACATAAGGTTTAGAATAGCCGTGTTTTTCATCCATCGGTAATTGCATCGTTACCCCAAGCGCTCTTCCTCTAGGGATAATTGTAACTTTATGTACTGGATCAGCACCTTCAGTCTTAATAGCTACAATTGCATGTCCAGCCTCATGATAAGCTGTAGTTTCTTTCTCCTCATCAGTTAAGACCATGCTTCTTCTTTGAACACCCATCATTACTTTATCTTTTGCTTCCTCAAAGTCTTCCATGTCAACTGAATGTTTTTTCTTTCTTGCTGCAAGAAGTGCTGCTTCATTTACAATGTTTTCAAGGTCAGCACCTACCATTCCTGGAGTACCTTTAGCAATAGCATTTAAATCAATTTTCTTTTTATTTAAAACTATTTTTTTAGTGTGAACTTTTAGAATACCTAATCGTCCTTTTAAATCTGGAGCATCTACTATCACTTGCCTATCAAATCTACCAGGACGAAGCAGTGCAGAATCAAGTACATCAGGACGATTTGTCGCAGCCATTAATATAATATCTTCATGAGATTCAAAGCCATCCATCTCAACCAAAAGTGCATTCAACGTTTGTTCTCGCTCATCATGCCCTCCACCTAAACCTGCACCACGCTGTCTACCAACAGCATCTAATTCATCAATAAAAATAATACATGGTTGATTCTTTTTACCTTGTTCAAAAAGGTCTCTTACTCTTGAAGCTCCAACACCTACAAACATTTCAACAAAGTCAGCACCACTCAAACTAAAAAAAGCTACATTAGCTTCCCCTGCTATAGCACGTGCCAGTAATGTTTTTCCTGTTCCCGGTTGTCCTACTAATAGAACCCCTTTAGGAATTTTAGCTCCTAGCTTTTGATATCGCTTTGGTTTTTTTAAAAAATCTACGATTTCTTTTAATTCTTCTTTTGCTTCCACGCAACCTGCGACATCATTAAATGTTACCTTCGGCATATCTGAAGTCCATATTTTTGCTTTACTTTTTCCAAAATTAAAAATTGACTTCATACCTCCTCCTCCACCTTGCATACGTCGCATAAGAAAAATCCAAAAAGCAAGTATTGCAATCCATGGTAAAAAATTCAAAAAATATCCAGTCCAATCAACTGATTTTTGTTTAAATGTATAATCTACATCATATTTATCCCACTCATTCATTACTTCACGGTCAACAAAAGGAAGTTTTAATCGAAAGTTCACAACTTCACGAGATATTCCACCTGAATTAAGAATCATCCTTGGTTCTGATAATTCACCATGAAACACTTGATCTACTATTCTAGCTTTAGCAATCAAGTTATCAGTTAAAAATGAACGATATTCAGAATATTGTACTTCGACCTCTTCTCCACTCTGATTTGTAAATAGGTTTGATAAAAAGACAGCTGAGATAATAACAAGAATCCAAACGAAACTTGTTTTTCCAGCTCTTTGCCATTGAAACTGATCAGGTTTTTTTTTATTATTTTTATTTTTTGTTATCTTTTTATCTGACATTTTATTTGAATTATTATTTTTAGAATTCACTTTATTCACTTTCGTTTCCCCCAAGGATGTATATACCTCTTAAATTTCTAAATTTTTGATTGAAATCAAGTCCGTATCCTACGACAAATTCAGGTGCAATTTCAAACCCTACCCAATCTATTTCAAAATCAATATTAGCTATTTCTGGTTTCATTAGAAGCGTTGCTATAGATATAGACCTAGGATTTAATTCAAGTAATTTTTCTTTTATAAAATTAATTGTTAAACCGGTATCAATAATATCTTCTACAATTATAACATCTCGTTCATTAATATTTATAGAAATATCTTTAATAAAGTCAATTGATTCTTTTGATGACGCACCAGAATAACTAGAAACTTGAATAAAATCAATTTCGCAATCAATATTCATTTCCCGAATAAGATCAGCAACAAAAATAACACTCCCTTTCAAAATACTAATAAATATCGGAGGTTCGTCTAAAAATTTATTGGAGATATCATAAGCTATTTCTTTTACACGACTTAATATTTTTTCTTCAGAGATGATCTCTTTTAAATTTTCTTTATTGCTATACATTAATCTTTTAACTCAGGAACCAAAGAAAGTTCCATAAACTTAGATGTTTTATCATGTACTTTAACAATATCACTAAGACGATGACCACAAACCCAAATAATTTTATTATTCGCAGTAACTACCATTTGATTTTGTTTGGTAAAAAAATCAATTTTTTCATCAATAAGAAAGTCGCTAATCTTTTTTTTTCCAACCATTCCTAATGGTTGGAAAAAATCACCATTCTTCCATTTTCGTAGCTTTATTTTTTTCCCTTCAATCAAGGATCCATCAATAATTTCACTAAATGAATTATTACTTTTATCATATTCATTCACTTCATTTATAACTAGGTTAAAACCATCGCTTCCTAAAACATATTTTTTTAAAATAAACTTTGAACGATCTCGTAAAAGTTTCCAATTTGAATTTATTTTAATGTTAGAACCAATTTTTGCATTATTAATCCACTGTTCTAATGAATTCCATCTATTATATCGCCAGGATATCTTTTCACTTCCTATTAAATATTTAATAAGGCGTACTTTTTGATTTAATGATAAAAAATTAATTTCATTATCATTTATTTCAATAACATTATCTTGGATATTAAAACGCGTACTTAATTTTTTAATAAATGAATTCATCTTCTTAACTACAAATTCTGCTTTTTTTGATAATTTGTTAAATCTTAATACTAGATTAGTTGATTGCTCTTCCCATCGTTTTAAAACTTGATGCCTAACTAAATTTCTTTTAATTAAAGTATCATAATTAGATAAATCTTCAACAAACGGTAAATTATTATTTTCTATATATGATACTATATCTTTTCGTTTAATATCTATGAGAGGTCTTAAAATATATTTATTTTTTTTGGGTATACCTCTTAAACCTTCAATTGAACAACCATTGTCAAGATTCATAATTATTGTTTCAACTTTATCATTCAAATGGTGACCTGTAAAAATGAAATCACATTGAAAATTTTTTCGAGCTAATTCAAAATAATGTTGCCTAGTTCGCCTGGCCCACATTTCCATACTCTCATTTTTATTTTGAACAAAATTTGCTTTATAAGTAATTAAAGGAATTTTCAATGATTGACAATAAACTGAGACTTGATTTTCTTCATTTAATGAAGCTTTTCTTATACCATGATTAACATGAACTGCAAAAATCTTATGCTTAGGGCGTAGTTGTGATGTTAAATGGATTAAGCAAGTTGAATCTTTGCCCCCTGAAATCGCAACTAAAATTCGATTATTGTTAGAAAGAAATGGAGAGATTCCTTTTTTAAAATTTGAGAATGTTAAAGAGTAAAATATTGTAAATCCTTATTTGAATTTGGAAACAACTTCTATTACAGACTTTGCAGAGGACATAATATAAAAATGAATACAAGGTACTTTTGCATTAATTAGTTCTTGAACCTGATTCAAAGTCCATTCAATACCAGCTTTATGTATTTCTTGTTTTGATCTTCCTATAACATTTGAAGATAATCTTTCAGGAATATCAATATAAAAATATTTTGGAAGCGCTGTTAAATGAGCTTCAGTAGATAGAATTTTTATTCCTGGTATTATTGGGATATCAATTCCAACACTTCTGCAATCATCAACAAATTTGAAATATGCATTATTATCATAAAACATTTGAGTTACTATATAATCTGCCCCTGCATCAACTTTTGCTTTTAATAATTTTAAATCAGTTTTTATATTTGGTGCTTCAAAATGTTTTTCGGGATATCCACCAACTCCTATGCAAAACTTAGATGGAGCAGATCCAATAAGATCTTCAAGATAAATTCCTGAGTTCATACTTTTTACTTGTTTTACTAAATCAGATGCAAATTTATTACGTGTTCTACCAGGTGAATTTGGTGGATCTTTTCTTAGTTCATCTCCTCTAACAACTAAAACATTATTTATACCAAGATAATTTAATTCAATTAGGGCATCTTCTGTTTCTTGCTGTGTAAATCCTCGACAAAGTATGTGCGGAACTGTTTCTAAATTAAATTTATTTTTTATTGCAGCACTTATACCAATTGTCCCTGGTCTTTTTCTGCGAATATGTCTTATAGTTTTTCCATTAACAGCATCTTCATAGTAAACTTCTGCAGAGCGACTAGTTAAATCAATGAAAGGTGGTTCAAAAGGGATGAGTTCTTCAACAAGGTTGAAAATTTTATCAATCGAGCCACCTCTGGTAGGAGGGATTATTTCATAACTAAATAACGTTGAGTTGGCTTTTTCTAAAAATTCGATGACTTTCATAACTTTAATTTAACTTGTTTTTTAAGGGAATTAAAAATGGGTTTTTAGATAATTCATAGTTAAGTGTTGTATCAGGTCCATGCCCTGAATGAATTGTAAAATCATGATCCATTGAATTCAATAAATGGATTAATGATGATTCTAATAAAGTTGAATCACCACCAGGTAGGTCAGTACGACCTACACTTCCTCTAAAAATTGTATCACCTACAAAAATATGGTTTTGAATTTGTAAACATGTACCACCTGGTGTATGACCTGGTGTATTTAAAGTATTAAATCTAAATTTATCAATAATTAACTCACCTTCATTTTTAAACCATATATCAACTTCAGGCCTTGGATTAGATACTATACCAAAGATCTTACATGAAGCTTCGTACATTTCTAATATCATCTTTTCATTAGTATGAAGATAGAATGGAATATTATATTTTTCTTTTAAATGTTGAACTGCACCTATATGATCTAAATGAGCATGAGTATTAATAATAGCTTTAGGCGTAATACTATTTCTCTCTATTACATCTATTATTAGGTGTGCGTCATCTCCAGGGTCAACTAAAAAAGCTCCATCAGAGTTTGAATTCCATCCAATAAAAGTATTTTCTTGAAACGGACCAGTTTTTACCGTTTCTACTATTAAATTCAAATTTCCTCGAAAAAAAGTTCATTAAGACATTGAATTTTATCTTCATAAGAATGTGGATAAAGAAAATGTTCTGCTGCAGATATAGAACTTAAAATTGAGTTTCCATCTTGAGGTGTAAAACAAAACCCATAAATCTCATGTTCATTTTTTACATGGAGTGTATCTTCTACCATTACAGTTTGGTTTAGAATTCTACCAAAATGACCATGGTCTCTTCCAAATGAATAAACTGTACTTGTCATATTCTTTGAAGTCATTGCCACCAATTCATTCTTAATTAATTTATCTTTTACTTCATTTAATGATGTAGGTTCTTTTGTTTTTAAAGCAAATGAAAGCACATGCATATATTGACTATTTACTTTCATTGCAGATGAAAACAAGTTTAAATCATAACCCAAAGTTTCAAAAAGCTCTGATGAATCTTTAGCATGGTGTGATCCATAAATATTATCAGTATGTGGACCAACCAATGGAGCAGGAATAAAGTTACCTTCTTGACTGGTATCATTTGCTCTTC
>ENA-OREB01001912-OREB01001912.1-marine-metagenome-genome-assembly--contig:-NODE-1912-length-10088-cov-3.502747_pt1 | contig 10088 bp, 8 predicted proteins | sample MGYA00248625_ERZ508552 | MGnify/ENA primary metagenome ERZ508552 (study PRJEB26219, sample SAMN06267888) | marine metagenome | isolation source: Monterey Bay, California, USA | place: USA:Monterey Bay...
GCCCAAGGCCATCCGCAACGTCTTCGTCATCTTCCTCGTCTCCGGGTTCTGGCACGGCGCCAATTGGACCTTCATCGCCTGGGGCGGAATCCATGCCCTGCTCTTCATCCCGCTCTTCCTGCGGGGCACCAATCGGAAGAACACCAGCGATGTGGTCGCAGAAGGAAGGTGGCTGCCTTCACCACGAGAACTGCTCCAAATGGGATGGACATTCACCGCTGTCACCATCGCTTGGGTCTTCTTTAGGGCGGAAAGCCTCACACACGCTTGGAACTATCTGCGCCACACCGGAGACCTGTCCAACGGCCCTCACGAAGGCCGGTTCTCCGTCATTCTCCTTTGCATTCTGGCCATGCTGGCTTGTGAATGCGCCAGTCGGCAACGGCCGAGAACCCCTCTGCAGTTCCCCGTCCTCGTGCGGTACCCTGCCTACGCTTTCTGCTTCTATTACATCTGCCTGATGTTCGGCGAAGGGCAACAGTTCATCTACTTCACATTCTGATGGCGAAGTTTCTGCTCAAATTGGCCCTCTGGGCCATGGCTTTGATTCTGACGGCAGGGATGCTAGAAGCGGTTCAAACGCGACGTTCCACCAAATCGCACCCCCCCAACCTCATCCTTGGGGACTCCCATGCGGGGCCCGTGAAACTAAAGACGTTCGCCAACCTGTCCCATGCTGGAGACCCGCTGTTCGTTCAGCTGCTCAAAGCCTTCCGGCACGGAGACCTCACGGGGAAGCCCCCACAGTTCGTCACCCTGACAGTCGGCCCCCAGAACTTCTCCGCCCTTTCGGAACTCCGGATTGACCAAGACCATGAAAACTGGAGGTCCTCCCGAGCTGCGCGTCTCGCTGCCTTGGCCGATGTCGAAGACTACCTGAGGTGGGTGCCCGCGCCGGTATGGATCGAAGCCTTCATGAAGGAGTTCACCCTGCCGGAGTATGAGCGGCTGTATGCCCAAAATTTCTACAAGAAGACGTACCGCAACAATGCGAATGAGCGCATCCAGCGTCAGATGGTCGGGGAACCGGATTGGCTCCTCGAAGACTCCCATGCGTGGAACGCGCTGTCCCAACTGGTGGACTTGACGACATCCTGGGGCGCCCAGCTCCTCATCCTTGAGACACCGAGACACGAACACTACGAATCACAAGTGTTCACCCCGGACCTGACAGCCTACCGGCAACGCCTTTCGGAATTGGCCGGCCGGCATGCCCACGTCACATTTGTCCCCTCCGACCGATTTGCACCCGATACGGAATGGTTCGGAGATTCAGATCATCTGAACTCTTTTGGCGCCGAATGCCTGAACCAAGACATGATCGAACAGGACATGCTGCCTGCAGCTTGGACGCCCTTTTTAAAAACCGCAAAGCCATGAAAAAGCCCCGCCAAGGCGGGGCTTTTCTGTTGCGTTGTTGTGAACCGTAAGGAAGCGCTTACATCATGCCGCCCATGCCACCGGCACCGGCAGCAGCAGCAGCTGCAGCAGCAGCGTCAGCGGGATCCTCAACATCGGCGATGACACACTCAGTGGTCAAGACCATTCCGCTGATGGAAATCGCGTTCTCAAGGGCCACACGCGTGACCTTGGTGGGGTCAATCACACCTGCATCGTGCAGATCCTCATACACCTCGGTACGGGCGTTGTAACCGTAGTCACCTGTGCCCTCACGAACAGCGTTCACTACGACTGCGCCTTCGCCACCGGCGTTGGCTACGATTTGACGGAGTGGCTCCTCGATGGCGCGTACTACAATCTGAACGCCTGTCTCCTCGTCGTCATTGACGGTATCGACATTGTTCAACACTGCGCCTGCGCGGATCAAAGCGGTACCGCCTCCGGGCACGATGCCCTCCTCGACAGCCGCACGGGTGGCGTGCAAGGCGTCGTCGACACGGTCCTTCTTCTCCTTCATCTCGACTTCGGTAGCAGCACCCACGTAGAGTACGGCCACTCCGCCGGCGAGCTTGGCAAGGCGCTCCTGGAGCTTCTCCTTGTCGTAGTCACTGGTCGTGGACTCGATCTGCGCCTTGATCTGGCCGATGCGGGACGCAATGGCGTCCTTCTCACCGACACCGTTGACGACGGTCGTGTTGTCCTTATCGATGGTCACTTTCTCAGCAGAACCGAGGTCAGCGAGCGTCGCATTCTCCAGCTTCAAACCGGTTTCCTCGGAAATTACCGTTCCACCAGTCAGGATCGCGATGTCCTGAAGCATGGCCTTGCGGCGGTCACCGAATCCGGGAGCCTTCACTGCAGCCACTTTCAAAGCGCCGCGGATCTTGTTGACCACCAGCGTAGCCAGGGCCTCCCCGTCTACGTCCTCTGCGATGATGAGCAGCGGACGGCCCGTCTGCGCGCTCTTCTCGAGCACAGGCAGCAGGTCCTTCATATTGCTGATCTTCTTCTCGAAGATGAGGATGTTGGGCGTCTCCAACTCGGCCTCCATCTTGTCGGGGTTGGTGACGAAGTAGGGGCTCAAGTATCCGCGGTCGAACTGCATGCCCTCGACGGTCTTGACCTCAGTCTCGGTGCCTTTGGCTTCCTCGACGGTGATGACACCCTCATTGCCAACCTTCTTCATCGCCTGAGCGATGAGCGCACCGATCGTGCTGTCGTTGTTGGCAGAAACGGTGGCAACCTGCTCGATCTTGGCGATATCACTGCCGACCTCGCGGGAAATCTTACGCAACTCAGCCACCAAAGCGGTCGTAGCCTTGTCCATGCCCCGCTTGAGGTCCATGGGGTTGGCGCCGGCGGCCACATTGCGCAGGCCTGCATTAATCATGGCCTGGGCGAGCACAGTAGCGGTCGTGGTTCCGTCACCGGCCACATCTGCGGTCTTGGATGCGACCTCCTTGACCATCTGGGCACCCATGTTCTGGATGGGATCCCTGAGCTCGATCTCCTTGGCGACAGAAACGCCGTCCTTGGTGACGTTCGGCGCACCAAACTTCTTGTCGATGACCACGTTGCGGCCCTTGGGACCGAGCGTGACCTTCACGGCGTTGGCGAGGGCGTCGACGCCGGCCTGCAGCTCCTTCCGGGCCGCTGTATCAAAGGTGATTTCCTTTGGCATATTGAATGATGTGTAGGGTTAATTTCGATGGGTTCAGAGCACGGCGAGAATGTCGCTCTCACGCATGATCATGTAATCGCTGTCCTCCAAGGACAACTCGGTACCGGAGTACTTTCCGTACAACACGGTATCGCCGACCTTGACGGTCATGGGCTCGTCCTTCTTGCCGTCACCAACAGCCACCACGGTGCCTTTCTGTGGCTTCTCCTTGGCGGTGTCAGGAATGATGATTCCGCTGGCGGTGGTTTCTTCCGCGGCGGCAGGCTCGACGACGACGCGGTCGGCCAATGGCTTGATGTTTACAGACATATTCTGAACGGTTGATGGTAAATGTGATAAAGTGCCTGTGGCGCTTCTCCATTAGCCAATCCCGTGCCACAGCGCGCGCTGCGCCTGCAACCTGACAAAAGTGCACCCCCCCTCCGCTTTTGGCAGATTTGGGACAAAAAAAATGTCAGCCTGACTGACAGGCTGACATTCTTGCGGGGAAATCCCCGAGAATCAGTTGGCCGGAGCCTCCTGCTGAACGGGCGCAGGAGCTTCAGTTTGGGCTGGCGCCACAAACTCATCTTCTTCGAAACCACCGGTGTCGGTGGATCCTCCAGAGAAAGCACCGGTAGCACCGATGCACAAAACGAAGAGGGCGATGGTCAAATACCAAGTGGACTTTTCGAGGAAATCGGTCGTGCGCTGCACGCCTCCAATCTTGCCTGCGGACTCAAATCCGGATGCGAGTCCTGTGCCCTTTGGGTTCTGAACGAGGATCACCGCGCCCAACAAAATGGCGATAATCAGGATAAGAACGAGAAGAATGTAGCCCATAATGTGGTGTTCAATTGAAGTCTAAATCCGCCTTTAACTCAGCAATGACAGTATTTTTCAGTCATCGGCTGCCTTGCGGCCGAGCTTCTTGGATTGGGCTGCAAAATAAACGCTTTTCTCCGGGTATTTCAAGGCCAGCAGTTTGTAAGCGCGCCGGGCCCTCCCAATCTGCCCCTGACCAGCGTAAATCCGGGCCATGGTTTCGGTAATCAAAGACGCATCTTCGACCAAACTTTCCTTCGCCAACTCCTTGACGCCGCGGTGCTCATCTTCCTGCCGAATCGGGCCAATCGTAGGCTCATTGCGGATAAACAAATCGATGAGTGCAGCCCTTTGGCCCAACCCTTCCTGCTCGACTTCACCCGCGTCCTCTTCTTGGGTGCTGGCGTCCATCACTGCTTCGATTTTTTGGGCCGCTGCCTTGAGCACCTGAGCGGGCGTTCTGGCTTCTGAAGCCTCCACAAAGCCCGTGGCCATACTCCGTTGATAAGCCCATCGGGCCAAAGGCGACAACGTGGCCAAGTCTACCGGCTCACCAGGTTCAGGCGCCGGAGTCAACGGAGACATAGACGGGATTTCACGGTCCGAAGGCGGTCCGGCCGCGGGTTCAGACGCCCTGTCCTCCTCCGACAATTCGCGGATCTCTTTTTCGATGCTGCGCTCTATGGCCCCAAGGACCACCTCTCGGGCCAAAGTCCCGGGCTCGGGCACCACCACCTCTGCTTGCGGAGCAGTATCCCCATCGGCCTCTTCCGGTTCGACCTCCTCCACAAGCGCACCCGCATCGACATCCAAATCTTGGACCTGTTCCTCTGCGGCGGGAACATCAGACGCCACCTCTGACGCTGTATCGGCCTCCACAAGTTCTGCCGGCTCAGCAGTCCCGGAAGGATGCCAGCGCAGCCGCATGGCGTCCTCGACTGCCGGCTCCAGCGCTTCAACGGCTCGCGCAAATGAGGCGATCTCCGCCTCGATGCCCGCTCGAAACAGCAAATCAAACAGACGCCCTGGCTCTGTAGAAAACACCGCCGCTTCTGTCAACCGCTCCGCGGCAGACAGCGAACGCGATTCACGCGCCGTCTTGGCCCGCAACATGCGGCCAGCTCCAAAGGCAGGGTAAGCCTCGACCCATCGGTCCAGCGTCTGGGCCCAATCCTCCCAATTGACTGCACTTCCCAACGCCTCACCGCCACGCACTGCGTCGAGCAAAGTGATCAGTTCCGAATCTTCAGTCTTGTCCATCATCGTTGTGCAATATGCGAAGTCAGATCACCAATTGCCGAGGCTCGCATTGAAGACTTCCTGAGTCAACTGTTCGTTGATCTCTTCGACAAGCTCCTGCTCGACATCAAATAAATCACTGGTTGCCGGAAAATCTGCAAACCGGCTGAACGTCCGCTCAAAAGCCAGGTCCTGTTCCATCAAATGCACATACTGCACCTGCACCTGCATGGTGAGCCTGTTTTGAGACGCCACCTCCTGGCCGCCCGCAACAGCACTGGTGGACACATCATAACCCACAATCCGACCGCTGTATTGGATGTCTCCTCCGTCGGCCACCCAGCGCAACGTGCTCTGTCGCTGGATCAAATCCTTGAGGGCCTCGGTGAATTGCTGGCCCACTTCAGGTCCTGCCAAAGGCGCAATGGGCGTGAAATAGTCCACCGAAAACGTCTTGGCACCCGCCGTTTGGGCACCATAAGGCGTGTAAACGCCACAGCCCGACAGGACGGCGAAAAGCCCCACCAAGAGCACCTGCCTGAAACGCTGAGTCTCCCCCCTCATTTGAGGCCGAATTCTTTGATTTTACGGTACAAAGTCCGCTCAGAAATGCCCAACTCGGCCGCGGCCTGTTTGCGTCGGTGGCCATGCTTGCTCAAGGCCCGTTGAATCAACTCTCGCTCACTGTCGAGCAAGGAAAGCGACTCTTCTACCTCCATGGATTCCGAAAACCCTGAGTCGGCGTCTGTAGCCGCAGGGGTAGGCGTCCAACTGGCCTCTGCCCCGGCGCGCTCAGGCAGCCGCAACAGGTCCGTGCCCTCCTGCTCGCCAAAAACACGGTTGACCAAAGACTGGTCTTCGCTAGACCCCGCGTCTATCCGGCCTTCTTGGATCATCTTGAGCACCAAAGACTTCAAGTCGTGGAGGTCCGTCTTCATTTCGAAGAGCAGCTTGTACAAGATTTCCCGCTCATTCAATCCCGGACCCGCCCCGTTCTTCTCACCCTCTGGGAGGGTCACCAAATCGCGCCTTGGCAATTCTGGCAGGTAATCCAACAGCCGGTCTGCGTCCACAGACCGCTCCGTTTCGATGGCGCTGATCTGCTCTGCAATGTTCTTGAGCTGGCGCACATTACCGGGCCATGGGTAGCGCTTCAGTAACTCCACCGCCTCGGGGCCCAAACGAATGGGCGGCATGTGATGGCGCTCGCTAAAGTCACCGGTAAACTTGCGGAACAGCAGGTGAATGTCATCGCCCCTGTCGCGCAAAGGAGGCAACATCAAGGGCACTTGATTCAGACGGTAATAAAGGTCTTCACGAAACTTCCCGTTGACCATCGCTTGATCAAAGTCAAGGTTGGTCGCTGCAACAACCCGAACATCCGTTTTACGGACCTTGGACGATCCCACGCGCAGGTATTCGCCCGTTTCCAAAACACGCAGCAGGCGGGCTTGGGTCGCCAAAGGCAACTCGCCCACTTCGTCCAAAAACACCGTGCCGCCGTCGGCCTCCTCGAAGTAACCCTTGCGCGCTTCGTGTGCTCCAGTGAAACTGCCTTTCTCGTGTCCAAACAGTTCTGAATCGATCGTGCCTTCGGGAATGGCCCCGCAGTTCACTGCGATGTATGCGCCGTGCTTGCGGGCACTGTTGTGGTGGATGATTTTGGGCAACGCCTCCTTTCCAGTCCCCGACTCTCCGCGCACCAAAACTGTAATGTCTGCCGGCGCCACGCGCACGGCTGTCGCAAGGGCACGCTCCAGTCCAGAGCTGGTCCCTACGATTCCAAATCGGGTCTTGACGCTGTGCAGGTTCATGCGATGTATCCGACCTCTTGGGCTTCTTGTTCTGAAATCACTTCGCCACGCAAAGTGACGGCCATGCATTTCGTGGTGCGCACATACACGTACGTTCCAATTTGAGCATCGCCCTTGGGAAAAATGACCACGCCATTGTAGGTGTTGCGGCCTTGGTACTCCTCAGTGTCCTTCTTCGATGGCCCTTCTACCAGAACGCGGTACACAGGACCGCATTGGGCCGCCATACGCTCACGGCTGTGCACCCTTTGCAAATCGATGACCTCTGCCAAACGGCGTCCTTTTTCTTCTTCTGGAACGTCATCCTCAAACTTCCGCTCGGCCAAAGTGCGCGGGCGCTCGCTGTATTTGAACATGTACGCCATCTCGTAACGCACTTCCTTCATGAGCGACAACGTGGCCTCGTGCTCCTCCAAGGTTTCGCCGCAAAAGCCAGAGATCACATCGGTGCTGATGGCACAATCGGGCATGATCCTGCGGATGGCCGCAATCCTGTTCAAATACCATTCTCTGGTATAGCCCCGGTTCATTCGCTTCAGAACGCCACTGTCGCCGGACTGCACGGGGAGGTGGATGTACTTGCACAGGTTGTCCTTGCGGGCCATCACCTCCAGCACCTCATCCGTCATGTCCTTGGGGTGGGACGTCGAAAAGCGCACGCGCAAATCGGGGTTGACATCCGAAACCAAGTCCATCAACTGCGCAAACCTCACCACGGGCTCATCGGCCTCTTTGACGTTGCCCTTGGCGTCCACGTTCCATTTATAGGAGTCCACGTTTTGCCCCAACAAAGTGACCTCGCGGTAGCCTTTGTTGTAGAGGTCCAATGCTTCGGCTACAATGCTCTTCGGGTCGCGGCTCCTTTCGCGGCCCCGGGTAAAGGGCACCACACAAAAGCTGCACATGTTGTCACACCCGCGCATGATTGAAATGAACCCGGTTACCCCTTTATCGTCCAAGCGCACTGGCTGGATCTCGGCATAGGTCTCCTCCCGGCTCAACAATGTGTTGACGGCCTTCTGTCCACCTTCGACCTCTTCCACCAAACGCGGCAAGTCCCGGTAGGCGTCTGGCCCCACGACCAGGTCCACCAGCTTTTCTTCTTCTAAGAGTTGGTCGCGCAGACGCTCAGCCATGCACCCCAAGATGCCCACTTTGAGTTTCGGGTTCTTGCGCTTCCCTCCTTTAAGGTGCTGCAAGCGGTGGCGGATGCGTTGCTCGGCATTGTCCCGAATAGAACAGGTATTGAGCAAAATCAAATCGGCCTCCTCCTGCTGCTGCGTGGTGGTAAAGCCCGCCTCACCGAGGATGCTCGCCACGATTTCGCTGTCGCTGAAGTTCATTTGACAACCGTAGCTCTCCAGGTACAACTTTCGTCCACCTTCGGTGCCTGATCGGGGCCCAACAGCTTCGCCTTGGCGCTGCTCATCAATCGTATGGTTGCCGGGTCTCATGGTGGGGATGCATTGCGGTGGGAAACAAAACTACCGCAAACCTGACAACGTGTCAGTATCAGCCATGCCAAATTTCTCTGCGCCTACGGCGGGACAGCTTGAAACATTTTTCCTAGATGACAAGTACACCTTTGCTCGCACAGAAAACCCAAGTTTGTCGTTTCCTTTGTGCCCCGAACCATTCAACAATGAGCAAAAATCTCGTCATCGTGGAGTCTCCGGCCAAGGCCAAGACCATCGAGGGCTACCTCGGTACAGACTATGTAGTGAGGTCCAGCTATGGCCACATCAGGGATTTGCCAGGCGGCCAACTCGCAGTTGACGTCGAAAATGGCTTCACCCCAACCTATGAGATCACAGCCGACAAAGGCAGGTTCAGTGAACTCAAGAAGCTCTCCAAATCAGCACACACGGTTTGGCTCGCGACGGACGAGGACCGTGAAGGAGAAGCCATCAGCTGGCACCTGCAGGAAGCCCTGCAGCTCCCCATCCAGAAGACCAAGCGCATTGTTTTCAGCGAAATCACCAAGAAGGCCATCCTCAAGGCCATCGAGCATCCGCGAGACGTAAACATGCCGCTGGTCATGGCCCAGCAAGCCCGCCGTGTATTGGACCGCCTCGTGGGCTACGAGCTGTCCCCCGTTTTGTGGAAGAAGGTGCGGCCATCTCTGTCTGCAGGTCGGGTTCAAAGCGTCACTGTGAGGCTCATCGTCGACCGGGAGCGCGAGATCCTGTCGTTCCAGCCCGAAGGTTACTATAAGGTGTCTGCCTTGCTCGAAACCGCAGGGTCCGGGTTCAAAGCAGACCTGAACAAGCGCATTGGCGATCCTGCAACGGCAGAGGACATCCTCAAAGCCACCCATGGCGCAGACCTCAAAGCGGACCGGGTAGAACGCAAGCCCACCAAACGCAAGCCAACAGCTCCCTTTACCACGTCCACCTTGCAGCAGGAGTCTGCCCGGAAACTTGGATTCAGCGTATCCCGCACCATGCAAGTGGCGCAGAAACTTTACGAAAGCGGCTTCATCACCTATATGAGAACCGATTCGACCAACCTGTCGGATGTGGCACTCGATGGCGCCAAGGACCACATCATCGGGACTTACGGTGAGAAGTACCACGAACTGCGCACGTTCAAGACCAACAAGGCCGGCGCCCAAGAGGCACACGAAGCCGTCCGCCCAACCGAAATGTCGCGCACCGAGGTCTCTGGTGAATCCGACCAACAGCGCCTGTACCAACTGATTTTCAAGCGGACCCTCGCCAGTCAGATGGCCGACGCCATCATCGAGAAAACCACAGTGGACATCCACATTCCCGGAAGGGAGGAGATGCTCGTTGCACGTGGACAAGCCATCCAGTTCGACGGCTTCATGAAAATCTACCTCGAAGGATCGGACGACGAGAAGGAAGAAAGCGGCATGCTGCCCCGCATGGAACAAGGCGCTTCGCTCACGCTCAAAGAGATGAAGGCCACCGAGCGCTTCACAAAAGCCACGGCAAGGTTCAGCGAGGCGGCATTGGTCAAAAAACTAGAAGAGCTTCAAATCGGCCGTCCGTCGACCTACGCCAGCACCATAGCCACCATTCAGAAAAGGGGCTACGTCATCAAAGAAGACCGCGAAGGCAAGGAGCGCGACTTCAATTCGCTCACCCTGCAGGCAGACGGCAGCGTGCGCTCCGAAACCGAAAAGG
>ENA-OREB01001913-OREB01001913.1-marine-metagenome-genome-assembly--contig:-NODE-1913-length-10087-cov-3.701998_pt1 | contig 10087 bp, 5 predicted proteins | sample MGYA00248625_ERZ508552 | MGnify/ENA primary metagenome ERZ508552 (study PRJEB26219, sample SAMN06267888) | marine metagenome | isolation source: Monterey Bay, California, USA | place: USA:Monterey Bay...
CAAATCGGGGAAAAGGAAATTATTTGTAATGAAATTTTCATTTTCTTCAAAAATAAGATCAGAATAATCTATAGATTTTTGTCCGAAAGCCGCTAATAAGCCAACAGAAAATGAATTAACTTTCAGAATATTGAAATTTTTACTTAGAGCAATATTTAACTGATTTAGAGTTAACTTTGAACTCCCAGATTTATCATTTACAAAACTTATTCCCAGATTAAAATCTTTATAAATATTTTTACGTTCAAAAGAAGTTGAGAATGAAGAAAACGGAACAGAAACGGAGTTCCATTGTGATTTTCTTTGCATAGAGAAACGATTATCATTTTCTTCAATATCACCAACATTTGCTGGATTAAAATACAGTCTATCTATATGATATTGAGAAAAATGAATATCTTGAGAAAAGATGATTTTCACGACAAACAAAAAAAATAGTGTAATTATTTTCTTCATCTGATTAAACTTACATTTCCTTTTTCAAATAGATTTTTTTCGCCAATACATTCTATTTCTAAATAATAGCTAAAAATTTGTGTAGTAAGCAAAACACCTTTAAAATATCCATCCCATTTATCATTTACATTTTCAGAAGAATATACCTTTTCTCCTAAACGATTAAAAATTTCTAGTTTGAAAGATGTAATAATTCCATTTTCATCTATAATTCTATAATAATCATTTTTATTGTCCTCATTAGGGCTAAAAGCATTAGGAATAATAATTCTATTTTTGTCACAAAACACATCTTTTACCTCAATAAAAACTGAATCAGAAATCTGACAAAATTCATTATATACAATCACACTATACCAAGAAGAGTTTTCTGGATTAATTTCAACAATTTTACTAGTGTCATTTGTGCTCCATTCTACATTATCTGAGGTAGTAATATTTAGGATTGTAGATTCTCCAAAGAAAACAGAAGAATTAGTTGCCCAAGCAGAATCGGAAATAGGATATTCATAAACATCCACAGTAATAGAGTCGGAAATATAACAACCCAATGTATTTGTTGCCGTTACTTTATACCAGGATGAACTATCGGGATAAGAAATAAAACTAGAGGAATCTGAACCAAAAAATAATTCGTATTCGGACTCCCAATTATAGAATATAATTGGGTCCAGAGAACTTAAGTCATCTACTTTTATAAAAATAGAATCTCCCTTACAAATTTCAGTAATTCCACTTAAATTAATAGCGATATTATCGTTGTTAACCTTTACACTATCAATATCCGAACAATTATCGTTTTTTACTAAAATATAATAGGTTCCAATATTATTTGATAAATAAAGATTAGTAGAACTTATGGTGTCAGAAAAATTAGGATTTGTACTCCAAATAATACTGTTTACAGTTCCGATTGTATTAGCAGAGAGAAGAATAGGATCTTTACAAAAAGAGGTGTCTTCGCTAGCATTTATAGAGAGATTATCTACATTTACTATCTGAAAAAGAGTATCTGCACAATTCCCGTCAGAAATGATTAGCTGATACTGAGTTGATACAGAAACAGTTGAAATGGGATTAGGAATTGTAACATTGTTTAGTCCAGATGACGGTATCCAAAAGTACGAAATAGACGGATCATTAATTGGCAAAACACCTATCTGAACAGATTCGTTTTTACACACTTCGACAGATTGAAGGTTACTAGCAGAATTAGATAAAATATAAATTTGCTTAAAAATAGTATCAGACAAATTACAAGCAACAGGAGAAGAAGCAATTAGCATAATATCATAAATACCAGGGGTTAAATACTGATGAGTAGGATTTGTTTGGTTGGAAGTTTGTCCATCTCCAAAATTCCAAAAATAAGTTGTGTTTTGTACTGAAGAGCTTAAGTTTGTGAATGATATATTATTACTACACCCAACCCAAGGAGCGTCAAAATCTGCTAAAATAATTGGGAAATCAAAATCAAATTTAAATACAGCATTATTACAATTATTACTATTATTTGTAGCAGATACCGCACCTGGGATTGGCTTTATAGGGAAATCAGAATGATTACTACCATTGTATACACATCCTGCACAAACAGATTGATAAATTACGCCTTTTTTATCAAAACGAGATGTTCCTCCATCTACATGCTCAGCACTTTGAGGACCCCCAAAATAGGTTCCATAAATTAGATTATTTAATCCATCATCTAAAACCATTATGTAGAAATCATTCCCATCAGTTGTTGACTGATGGGAATTCTGTATAGGCATATTTAATGTAGAAAGAGGGCCACCCCCTGTTGTCCCCCCCCATCCTGCAACATATATGTTATTACAAACATCTACTAAAAATGCAGTTGGAGAAATATCTGGAGTTCCTTTCCCCGTTCCAATAACGGTTGAGCGAATAAGTTGTTTTAAGTTATTTGATAGAATTGCAACAAATTGACTTGCTTCAGAAGTATAATAGGATGCATTTTGGACTAAAGTATTCCCAAGAGCTTCAGTTTGTCCTAAAATATATACTTCTTCTTCTGAGTTTAATTCTACAAAATACGATTGATCATATCTGTCAGAACCAAAATAAGAAGAGTTAATAATTGTATTCCCATCAGATGAGATATGGGTGATAAACGCATCCGCCTTTATGGAATCTAAATAACTATTTTGGTATGCTGTGGCAGAAACCGGGAAATCATCAGAAGCTGTTCCTCCAGTAACAAACACATTATTATTCTTATCTAAAGCTAGAGAATATATAGCATCAGCTTTTTCCCCTCCTAAATAGGAACTCCAAATAATTGTACTTAGTTGATTGTCCATTTTAATAACTACACCCTCTTGCAAAGTATCCAAAGAGGAAACATCTAAAGTGGGTTGAAATACATTTCCAACAATAGGAAAATCTGTAGAATAGGTGCATGTTGCTAAATAAATGTTGTTGTTGTTATCAATATCAATTTCTCCTCTTACCTCATCTGCATAATTTTTTTTTAGTTTTTGTGATGTATTTAGTCCATCATTTTTACTTCCTCCAATATAAGTTGAAGAGAGCAGATCTCCTCCACTTGTACTGAACCTACTTACTATAATATCACTACCATTTGGGAAAGATACTCCAAGACCAGAGGGAGAAAAAGGAGGTCCTCCATTAAAAGTTGTATCATAAGCTCCAGTTGTAGTAGGATAATCATCGGACCCTGTTGTTCCGAAAACAAATAACTCATCCAAATTATTTACAACTAAACTATGAGGAAGTTCAGATTTACTTCCTCCCAAATAGGTTGAGTAAATCCTAAGAGTTCCAGTTGTATCGTATTTTGTAATTGCAATATCGGTCCCTCCGTTAAAACCTGTCCCTCCGGCGTGATTAATTTGATAAGCCCCTAGTATTGGATAAGTTGAGCCAGAGGGAAAGTCAAACACAGTCCCTGCCGAATACAGAAATCCATATCGATCATATGTTGCTGTATAACCAAAGTTATCTGAAGTAGAACCTGAATAAGTAGAAAATATTAGAGTAGGATCAATAATTAGACCCTTTGTATTATCATAAGAATTTGGGAAATCAAAACTTAAAATATTATTTTTTAACTTAAAATTACAGGCAACAGGACAAATACTATCATTAATAATTTGATAAGCGAAAGGAGCTAATTCCGTAACCGTATTTACAGAAGTTTCTATAATCAAATTTTTATTTTTTAGAAAAATATTATCTTGTCCGGCATACTTTATTCTGATTTTTCTCTCATTTGCATTTGGATGAATAATTAGATCATATTTCAGATTATTTTCAGAGTAATATATTCTTAGGTCGATCCCTTGGTAAATATTTTTTTGATCAAGTTCTTTATAAAAATGAACATCTTCCACTTGCATTTTTGAGGTGTAGAAATTTTCAAAATAGTCGCTCTTTTCAGCTAATTTTATTTCAGAGCTTTCCAAAGAATTAAGAAATGTTGCTGAAAAAGAATGGGCGTCAATCCAGTTTTCTTTTCGGATTAAATCGTGTCTCTCTTGTACTTGTTTGCTGTTATAAAAGGAGTATAAAAACTTCCCTTTTTCTATAAAAATAGAACCACCAGGCACTTTAACTTTTGAGAAAACAGAATTGGGTAATTGTCCTTTGTTTTCTTGAAATTGAAATTGTGAAAATGAGATTAAAGAAATACTTATAAAAAGGGTTAATAACCCAAGAGATATTTCTCTAGTATTTTTCATACTGCTATTTTACAAAATTATCAAGGACTTTAATGTATTCATCTCTTATTTTCTCAAAAGCTTCTGTATTTTCTTTTTTCAGAGGTAATGATGGTGGAAGATCTTGCTTTAAATGATCGACTTGTTTGCCGTATAAAAAGAACTCATAATGTAAATGAGGGCCAGTTGAATATCCAGTACTTCCAACATATCCAATAATATCGCCTTGTTTTACATAAGAACCTTTTCTAGCACCAGATTCAAATTTTGATAGGTGTGCGTACAAAGTTGAAAATTTTTCACTGTGTTTTACAATAACACAATTTCCATACCCTCCTTTACTGCTAGAATGAGTTACAGTTCCACTTGCTGTTGTCATAACAGGAGTCCCTGTTTTTGCAGCATAGTCTGTTCCATTATGATTTTTCCATTTCCCTGAAATTGGATGTTTTCTTTTTCCAAAAGAAGAACTTACACGAGTAAAAGACAAAGGAGAAACTAGAAACGCACTTCTTAAATTATTTCCTTTCTCATCAAAATAATCAAGAGAGTTTTCTTGCTCTTGGAATCGAAAAGCATTTGTGGTTTTCCCTTTATGAGTAAAAGAAGCTGCGTAGATTTTCCCAATGTCAATACTTTCTCCGTTAACATATTCCTCTTCAAAATAAACAATAAAGGAATCATTGGGTTGAATATGAGTAAAGTCAAATGTCCAAGCATAAATACGATTTGCAAGGACATCTACTAACTTACTTGCTGTTTCTGATTCTAATTTTCTGTCAAGACAACGCCATAATGACCCCCCTTTTTCTATAGTTCCGCTTACAGTAATATTCTTTTTTGTAATTTTTTTTTCTCCTTTATATACATTTATTGAGTCTCTAAAATCAAATACAATGTATTTCTTTTTTGACTGATGATATACAAAACATATTGCGATATTATTTGAATCTTTTGAACAAAAAACCATATATTCTTTTCCTTCTTGCATTCTTCTTACATCAAATATGTCTTTTGAAGCCTGATCCAATTTATAACTATTAATATACAAATTATAATTTTCTAGGATAGTACTTATAGCTTCACCAGGGTTTATAACCGATTTTATAACACAAAATGAATCATTTTGATAACTAATTCCATTTGGGAACTTCGTTGTATCTTCTGGAATACCATTAATAATAATTGAATCAATTGTAGGTAGAGGGGTCACAACAGGATCTTTTTCATCGAATCCGTCATCTACAACTATTTTATCTGTTTTGAAACAAGATCCCAAAACAATTAGAATTAAAATAATTGTGGGGAATAGGTTTTTTTTCATTAGGAATGAATTTATATTTTGGCCAAAATACAGAATAAAACAAATAAATTTAGATAAAAATTAATCAGTTATTGACAATGGAAATTTGATATTTTTTGCTGTTTCTATATCGGCTTTTATACTACCAACCAATATATCCATCTCTACTTTTATGAGGATATGATTTTTGTCATCAGAGACCCAAATATTTAAATCATCTGGACTGCTAAACACTCTCCCTACCTGAACTTTTGGTTTTAATTTAATACATCTAACCTTCCCAATATTGGTATTTAAAACTTCAGTTCCTACGTATTTCACTTCCATATTATACTCTTCTTCATTAATAAAAATATTAATAAAAAAAGGACTTTTTCTTTTCAGAAAACTAGAAGTAAATGTTCTTCCATAAAGGAATGAAGACAGCATATCTTGACTTTTTGCATTTGTTTTATATTCTCCCTTTTGTGTTTTCACGGTATTATTTTTATGATTAAAAAAATACTCCTGATTTATTTTATCTCCACCTTCCAAAATATCTCTTTTAAAATAGAAAGGTAATAATGATTTTGTATTAATCCTACTTTCATATCGATCTCTAATTTTAAAAAATAAGTCAACTACTGAGTTACTTCTTCCTTGAACAATTACTGATATTTCCTCATTTTTTTTTGTTACTGAATATATAGCATGACCTGCATTTATAAATCCATAATAAATTTGATACGAGCAACTCTCACCAGTATTTATAGGGTATATATTTTTTTGAGAAAAACAATAATGAGAAGTTAATAAAAAAATTAGAATTAATTTCTTCATATTACAATTATACAAAAAATTATAATATCATTTTTAATTCTTATCTTTGCTCCCGTCTTTGCCTCTGTGTAAAAATTATGAAAAAATATACATCTGGTCCATTATTATCAAAAATCAATTCTCCTTCTGATTTAAGGAAGTTAAGCAAGAAAGATTTGCCTAAAATTTCCAAAGAATTACGTCAGTTTATTATTGATGTTGTTTCTGAGAAAGGAGGACATTTTGGGGCGAGTTTGGGAGTCGTAGAACTTACGGTAGCTATTCATCGTGTTTTTAATACTCCTGAAGATCAGTTGGTTTGGGATGTAGGACACCAAGCTTATGGGCATAAAATACTAACTGGCAGAAGAGATGAATTTCATACAAATAGAATGTATAATGGTATAAGTGGATTTCCAAAGAGATCCGAAAGCGTTTATGATACATTTGGGGTAGGACACGCTTCAACTTCTATTTCGGCAGCACTTGGCATGTCTCTTGCTTCTGAATTAAAAAAGGATAAAAACAAACAACATATTGCGGTTATTGGGGATGGATCCATGACTGGGGGGATTGCTTTTGAGGGGCTTAATCATGCTGGAATGGAAGATACGAACCTATTAATTATTTTGAATGATAATTGTATGTCAATTGACCCAGGAGTTGGAGCCTTAAAAGAATATTTGACCGATATTGCTACTTCAAAAACATATAATAGAGCCAAAAATAAAATCTGGAAAATATTAGGTAAAATTAGCAAGTTCGGACCAAATGCCCAGGCAGTAGCACAAAAAGTTGAAGGGGCTATTAAATCTTCTATTTTGGGAGAAAGTAATTATTTTGAATCTTTAAATTTCAGATATTTTGGGCCTATTGATGGTCATGATGTAGAACATCTTTCGGATGTTCTGGAGGATTTAAAAAATATTCCTGGTCCAAAGATTTTACATTGTATTACCCAAAAAGGGAAAGGATATAAACCAGCTGAAGATGGAGATACTACAAAATGGCATGCTCCAGGAATTTTTAATAAGGAAACAGGAGAAATTATTACTAAATCTCCTATCAAAAGCCCATCAAAATACCAAGATGTTTTTGGAGAAACAATAATAGAATTAGCTAAAGAAAATGATAATATAGTAGGAGTAACTCCGGCTATGCTTTCGGGGTCTTCCTTAAATAAAATGATGGAGGAGATGCCGCACAGAGTTTTTGATGTAGGTATTGCAGAACAGCATGCGGTTACTTTTTCTGCAGGACTTGCTACACAAGGGATGTTACCTTTTTGTAATATTTATTCTACTTTTATGCAAAGGGCTTACGATCAAGTGATACATGATGTAGCTCTGCAAAATTTAGATGTTATTTTTTGTTTGGATAGAGGAGGTTTTGTTGGTGCGGACGGAGCTACTCATCATGGGGTTTTCGATTTAGCTTACTTTAGATGTATCCCAAATATGATTGTTTCTGCCCCCATGAATGAACAAGAATTAAGAAATTTAATGTATACATCTCAACTTCCAAATAAAGGTCCTTTTTCTATCAGATATCCAAGAGGAAATGGAGTTATGATAGATTGGGAAACTCCATTTGAAGAAATTGAAATAGGAAAAGGAAGAATGGTAAAAGATGGGGAAGAAGTAGCTATTTTATCTATTGGCAATACAGGTAATTTTGTAGTAGAAGCACAAAACTCTTTTGATAAAGAAGGGTTAGATATTGCTCATTTTGACATGAGATTTGTAAAACCAATAGACAAAGATTTATTACATACCATATTTCAGAAATTTGATAAAATAATTACTATTGAGGATGGTTGCTTGCAAGGAGGATTTGGGTCAGCTGTAATAGAGTTTATGGCGGATAATAAGTACAAATCAGAGGTTATTCGCTTAGGAATCCCAGATGAATTTATCAATCATGGAACACAAGAAGATCTTTATGCAGAATGTTGCTTTGATGTAAAAGCAATAAAAGAAACAGTTTACAAACTAATTAGCAGAAAAGCTCAAGCAGTATAAAAACAATCCTTATCAAGTAGTTAGGATTTTTTAAATTTTAAAGATCCTATTTTAACTCAAAAGTATCCATAAATTTAGTGGTATACACTCCTTTTCTGAAATCTTCATTTTTCATAAGAGCTTGATGAAAAGGAATTGTTGTCTTTATCCCTTCAATAATAAACTCATCTAACGCTCTTTCCATTTTAGAAATAGCTTCTTCTCTGGTTTGCGCAACTGTAATAACTTTTGCAATCATAGAATCATAAAAAGGAGGTATCATATAATTAGCATAAACATGTGTGTCTATTCTTATTCCATGCCCACCAGGAGCATGAAAAGAAGTAATTAAACCAGGACAAGGTCTGAAATCATTATAAGGGTCTTCAGCATTTATTCTACACTCAATTGCATGTAGTTGAGGCATATAGTTTTTCCCAGAAATTTCAGTTCCTGCAGCAACTTTTATTTGTTCACGTATTAAGTCAAAATCTACAACTTCCTCTGTAATAGGGTGCTCCACCTGAATTCGGGTATTCATTTCCATAAAATAGAAGTTTCTGTTTTTATCTACTAGGAATTCTACGGTACCAACACCTTCATATTTTACAGCTTCAGCTGCTTTAATAGCAGCTTCTCCCATTTCTTTTCTCAATTTATTTGTCATAAATGGAGAAGGAGTTTCTTCAGTAAGTTTTTGGTGTCTTCTTTGTATAGAACAGTCTCTTTCAGATAAGTGAGATGCTTTCCCTCTATAATCTCCAATAATTTGAATTTCAATATGTCTTGGGTCCTCTATAAACTTTTCTAGATACATGTCATCATTATCAAAAGCTAGTTTTGATTCTTGCCTAGCTAATTCCCAAGCAGTGACTAAATCTTTAGGAGTTTTAGCTATTCTCATTCCTTTTCCTCCTCCTCCTGCACTCGCTTTGATGATGAGTGGCATGCCGATTCTATGCGCTTCCTTCAAAGCTTCTTTTGAATCTGTTATGGCGCCATCCGTGCCAGGAACCAATGGGATGTTTCTCGCTTTAACAGCTTCTTTTGCTTGAAGTTTGTCACCCATCGTTTTGATTGCCTTAGTGCCAGGGCCTATAAAAGCAATGCCTGCCTTTTCGACGCATTCAGCAAATTCGGCGTTCTCAGACAGAAAGCCATATCCAGGGTGGATTCCGTTTGCCCCCGTATCAATAGCTGCTTGTAAGACCTTGTCTGAGAGAAGGTAACTCTCTGATGAAGGTCCTGGACCTAGACAGACGGCTTCATCAGCGGCCAAAACGTGGGGTGCCACAACATCTGTTTCTGAATAAACAGCCACAGTAGAGATTCCCATTTCTTGAGCAGTACGAATAATTCTCAAAGCAATCTCGCCTCTGTTGGCGATTAAAATCTTTGTAATTTTTCGGTTCGTCATTATTCGTTGTCTGATTTCTGATTCAAAATCGAGGCATAATAAAGGGGCAAGCGATTCTTATCGCACCGCTCAACCGCGTACCCTTGCTGCCTTCCGGCCCTGGGGGGTTCAGCGGGAGCTGGTCGTAAGAGACTTGCCCCAAGTGCAAAGATAAGGTAGTATCTTTCCGGCATGAGAATAAATCAACTAGTTTGGCAACATGGAGGGATGGCTGCTCTTATTTCAGTTATTCTCAGCTTAGTAGCTTATATTTTAGGTGTAGAATTGCTTGTCGGATGGCAGCTAGGGCTGGCCCAATCGGTACTTATCATCACGACAATGATCGTTGTGAGCAGAGCAATTCGGCGTGATGAGGGTGGGTTTATTTCATATTGGCGCGTTTTTCAACACATCATGTTGTCTTTGCTTT
>ENA-OREB01001922-OREB01001922.1-marine-metagenome-genome-assembly--contig:-NODE-1922-length-10064-cov-6.992791_pt1 | contig 10064 bp, 9 predicted proteins | sample MGYA00248625_ERZ508552 | MGnify/ENA primary metagenome ERZ508552 (study PRJEB26219, sample SAMN06267888) | marine metagenome | isolation source: Monterey Bay, California, USA | place: USA:Monterey Bay...
GTCCCATCATCACAAACTCTTAATTGAAATATTTTTTGAAGCATTTTAATAGTCCAATTAGCAGTACCTGCAGATGCAAAAGGTCCAAAGTAAAACCCTTCCTTTTCTTTTTTACCTCTATGCTTTGTAACTCTTGGCCATTGTTCTTTCTCACCAATAAATATGAAAGGAAAAGATTTGTCATCCTTAAGTAAAATATTAAATTTTGGTTTATGTTTTTTAATTAAATTAGCCTCTAAAAGTAAAGCCTCACTTTCATTTGCTGTAGTTGTGATCTCTAATTTAAAGGTTTGAGACAACATTCTTTCTGTTCGAATGATGTGGTTTTTTTCAGCAACATAACTTTTTAATCTGTTAGGTAGATTTTTAGCTTTACCCACATAAAGAATATCATCTTTATGATTAAGCATTCTATAAACACCGGGGCTTTTAGGAATTAATGGAAGCTCTTTTTTTATTACTTCTTTTCCAAGTTCAGAGCTTTTCATGACTTCTTTTTTTGGTAATCTGAATACCAACAGAGGTACATTCTTTTAATATCTCTAATTTTTCAATTTGAAGCATTATCTTACCAATACGTTTGTCCTTAAACAAAATATCAAAAACATCTTCTGCAAGTGTCTCCAAGAAATTGTAATGTTTGTTTTTGGTAAGTTTTTTAATCAATTTTACAACTTGTCCATAGTTTACAATAGATTTGATATCTTTATCACTGGTTGGTTTTTTATCTTCATAGTCAATTTCTAAGCTAAATTTTACTTTTTGAGGTTTTTCTTTTTCAAAATCATAGTAACCAAGTTTTAAATCTAAAGTTAATTCTTTGATTAGAATTTTCTTTTCATAGTTAAATAAACTTTTATTTTTATCTATTTTTACAACTTTTAAATTATTCTTTTTCATTCTTTTCCTATTACATCTGGTGTCTGCCAGTTTAAGTTTTGACCACTATCAATGGCTAAAACTTGCCCTGTAATAGAGCTGTTTTTAATAAAAAAGTCAACTGCATTACAAATGTCATTTACATCTACTTGTTTCTTTAAAGGTGTTGCTAAATACTGCTTTTTAAAGTGTTTATCACTTTGTCTTTTATTTTTAATTGTTGGACCTGGTGCAATTCCATTCACTCTAATATTGGGAGCAAAATTCATGGCACTTGTTTTGGTTAAAGTATAAAGGCCAGTTTTGCTTATCGTATAAGAAAAGAAATAAGGAGTAAGTTTGAATACTCTTTGATCAATTATATTTATAATATTGTTATTTTTACCTCTAATATTTTTAGAAAACTCTTTTGATAGTAAAGCGGGTGTTCTTAAATTAGTTCTTAAATGCTTCTCCCAGCTATCAGCGGTAAAATTATCTAGTTTATCGTTTTCAAATAATGAAGCATTATTTATTAAGCAATCAAAGTATTTTAATTTAGATTTTGCAAATTTAACTATTTTATTCACATCCTTTTCTTTACTTAAATCTCCTTTAACTAAATAAATTTTAGTACCATTTTTTTCTAATTCTTTTTTTAAACTTTCGGCTTTTGATTTTGATTTATTATAATGGATTAATATTTCTTTTTTTGGCCCAGATAATTTTCTTGCAATTGCAGCACCTATTCTGGTTGCTCCACCGGTAATAATTATTTTGTTTGCTTCCATTTTTTCTTACCTTTTTGTGCTCTCGTACCTGGTAAACCCATTGTTGATCTTCCTTTTGGATACATTTTATTTTTTGAACTATATTTTTTTACCTTAGGATTTAAAGTAATTTCTAGTTCAGAGGCTTCAAGTTTTCTAATTTCATCCCTAATTTTAGCTGCTTCTTCAAATTCAAGGTTAGTTGCAGATTCTTTCATTCTTTTATTAAGAGCTTTTAGATGTTTTTTAAGATTACCACCAATATTCTCATCCGTTCCAACTTTGACATAATCTTTTTCATAAACGCTCTCCAGAACATCTCCGATTTCTTTTTTTATACTAGATGCACTGATGTTATGTTTTTTATTATAAGCTACTTGAATAGTTCGTCTTCTATCTGTTTCTTTAATAGCGTTTTTAATACTTTTAGTTTCTTTATCTGCATAAAGGATAACTTTACCTTCAAGATTTCTTGCAGCTCTTCCAATAGTTTGAACCAAAGAAGTTTCTGATCTTAAAAAACCTTCTTTATCTGCATCTAAAATTCCAACTAATGCACATTCTGGAATATCAAGTCCTTCTCTAAGTAAGTTAATTCCAACTAAAACATCAAACACACCAAGTCTTAGATCTCTCATGATTTCAATTCGCTCTAAAGTGTCTATATCAGAGTGCATATATCTAACTTTAATACCGTTTTCGTGAAGATACTCTGTTAGATCTTCTGCCATCTTTTTAGTTAAAGTCGTAACTAATACTCTAAAATTGTTATTGATTACTTTTACACACTCGTGCATTAAGTCATCCACTTGGTTTTTAGCGGGTCTTATTTCAACGGGTGGATCAATTAATCCTGTGGGTCTAATGATTTGTTCAACAAATTTATTTTTTGTTTGCTTTAATTCCCAAGGCCCTGGGGTTGCTGATACAAAAACAGTTTGAGTTCTCATTGCATCCCATTCTTCAAATTTAAGAGGTCGGTTATCCATACAAGAAGGCAATCTAAAACCATATTCTGCAAGATTACTTTTTCTTGATCTATCACCCTTATACATCCCATTTAATTGAGGAACTGTTACATGACATTCATCAACAAAAATCAAAGTATTATCTGGAAAGTATTCAAATAGAGTAGGAGGGGGTTCGCCTGGTTTTCTACCTGATAAAAATCTAGAGTAGTTTTCAATACCAGCACAAGATCCGGTTGCCTCAATCATTTCTAGATCAAACTTGGTTCTTTCTTCTAATCTCTGTGCTTCAAGTAATTTATTTTCCTCTTTAAATTTTTTTAATGTTGCCTCTAATTCTCTTTTTATTTTAATTATTGCTTGTTCAATTGTAGGCTTTGGAGTGATGTAGTGACTATTTGCATAAACTTTAATTACATCAAGTTCATTCACTAAATCTCCTGTCAGTGGATCAAACTCCTCTATCTTTTCTAATTTGTCACCAAATAAACTTAGTCTCCAAGCTCGGTCCTCTAAGTGGGACGGAAAAATTTCAAGATATTCTCCTCTTGCTCTAAAAGTACCTCTATAAAAATTTTGATCATTTCTTTTATATTGAAGTGCTACAAGGGATTTAATTAATTCTTCTCTATTATAATCATAGTTGGTCTTTAAGCTTAAAGTCATCTTACTGTAAGCTTCAACAGAACCTAGTCCGTAGATACAAGAAACACTTGAAACAATAATAACGTCATCACGTTCAAGAAGTGATCTAGTTGCTGAGTGACGCATTCGATCAATTTGTTCATTAATCGATGCTTCTTTTTCAATATAAGTATCTGATCTTGGAACGTATGCCTCTGGAGTATAATAGTCATAGTAGGATACAAAATATTCAACTGCGTTATCAGGAAAGAAAGATTTCATCTCTCCGTATAGTTGTGCTGCTAGAGTTTTATTAGGTGCAAGAATTAAAGCTGGTCTATTTGTCTTTTCGATAACTTTTGCCATAGTAAAAGTTTTTCCAGATCCAGTTACACCCAGTAAAACCTGGCTAAGTTGATCTTTATTTGCACCACTAACTAATTGTTTTATAGCCTCAGGTTGATCACCAGCAGGTTTAAAATCTGTTTTCATCTGAAATTTTTTTCCACCCTCTAGTTTAGGGCTTATTGCAGGATTTTTATTCTGCACAGCTGTAATTAGATCTTGATAAGTGTTCTGCATTATTTATAAAACTATTAGATTAAAATTATAATTCAATGAGCATAATATCAGACAGTTTAAAAAAAATTAAACCATCACCGACGATTGCTGTAACCCAAAAAGCAAGAGAATTAAAGGCTGCTGGTAAAGATGTAATAGGTCTTGGTGCAGGAGAACCTGATTTTGATACACCAGATAATATCAAACAAGCTGCAATTAAAGCGATTAATGATGGAGATACTAAATATACAGCGGTTGATGGAACTCCAGCTTTAAAAAAAGCAATCGTAGATAAATTTAAAAATGAAAATAATCTAGAATATACAACTGACCAAGTAACAGTTGGGGCAGGTGGAAAACATGTAATCTACAATGCAATGATGGCAACTCTTAATGAGGGAGATGAAGTTATTGTTCCAGCACCTTATTGGGTTTCTTATCCTGATATGGTTTTGTTAGCTGGCGGAACTCCAATTATTTTAGAGTGCAATGAAAAACAAGGATTTAAAATTAATCCAGCTGAATTAGAAAAATCTATAACTCCAAAAACTAAATGGATTATATTAAATTCACCCTCAAATCCGACAGGTGCTTGTTATACAGAAGAAGATATTAGAGAGATTGCAAAAATTTTAGAAAAACATCCTAATGTTCATATTTTAAGTGATGATATTTATGAGCACGTTACTTATGAAGGTTTTAAATTCTTCACCATTGCTCAAATTGATAGCTTGAAAGATAGAGTGCTTACCATGAATGGTGTAAGTAAAGCTTATTCAATGACGGGTTGGAGAATAGGGTATGCAGCTGGTCCAAAAGATATCATTAAAGCAATTGCTAAAATTCAATCACAATCAACAACTAATCCGTCTTCAATAAGCCAAGCAGCAGCAGTTGAAGCATTGAGTGGAACACAAGATTTTATAAAAGAAAGAGCAACTTCTTTTCAGGAAAGAAGAGACTTTGTTGTTAAAGCGTTAAATGAAATTGATGGAATTGAATGCTTAAATCCAGATGGTGCATTTTATGTTTTTCCAAGCTGCAAAGGTTTGATGGGTAAAAAAGACTCTAATGGTAATGAATTAAAAACGGATACTGATTTTGTTCAATCTTTATTAGAGAACAGCGGTATAGCAGTTGTGCAAGGTTCTGCATTTGGCTTAGAAGGTTTCTTTAGAATTTCTTACGCAACTTCAATGGAAAACCTTAAAAAAGCTTTAGAGAAAATATCTACTTTTTGTAAAAGCTTAAATTAATGAAAACAGCTTTAGTATTTGGTTCATCCGGTTTAGTAGGTGGACATCTTCTTAGTCAATTAATTGAAAATGATGATTATAATAAAATAAAGATATTTGTTCGATCAGAACCTGAAATTAATGATCCTAAAGTTGAAATTATTAAAACTGATTTTAATAATTTAGAAAATCATAAAGAAGATATCAAAGGGGATGATTGCTTTTTTTGTATTGGTACAACAAAGCAAAATTCACCTGATAAAAATGAATATCGAAGAGTAGAACTTGATGTGCCTAAAGAAATTGCTCAAATTGCAAAATCAAACTCAGTAAATTCATTTGTTTTTGTCTCATCTGGTTATGCAGATCCCAAAAGCTCAGGAGATTATCTAAAGTTTAAAGGTGAAGTTGAAGAGGAATTAAAAAGACTTAATTTTTCAAAGCTTGGAATAATGAGACCTTCTTTTTTATTAGGTGATAGAAAAGAAAAAAGAGTGGGGGAGAAAATAGGAATTTTTGTATTTAAATTATTATCTCCTTTATTTTTAGGGCCTTTAAAGAAAATGAAACCTATTCATTCAGCAACTGTTGCTAAAGCTATGATAAGGACTGCAAATGAAGACTTGGAAAAAATTATCTTTGAGTCGAATGAAATAGCTGAATTAGTTTTAAACTAACCCTAATCTTACAACAGATTTAGCAGTTTCAGATATACATCCTTTTGCAGGATTAAATTTTAATCCCAATAAATCTTCAGCATAACTCGTGTCAGTTTGCATTGTGATCTCAAGGTCTGGAATCATTGTTTTTGCACTTGAGTCCAAGTAACTAAATAATTTAACCATAAAATTTGGAAGATGTTTTTTTGGAAGTTTTTTTGCATATTCAGGCATTGCTTCTGCCATTATTTGAGATAGCTCAATTAGTGTTTTTACTTCTTTACCTACAATTAATCTTCGTCCACCAACATTATCATTGCCAATACAAGCAACGTGTGCTTTTGCTATATCCTTTACATCAGAAATTAAAACTCCCCACTTAGGTGCTGCAGGGAATTTGCCTTTTAGAAACTGTCTAACATATTCAATTGAAGTTCCTCCTTTTTTATCTAGTGCATCACCAAAAACTCCCCCAGGACAAATAGTAGTAAATTTATTCTTTAATCCCTTGCTATTCATAAATTCCCAAGCAAGTCTTTCTGCTTTTGTTTTTGATAAAAAGTAGTCGGTTACCCCCTCTGTCCAATTTTCATCTGTCCAATCATTTTCTCCAAATGTATAAGGGTTACTTCTGTTTGGTTTTCTAAACATTGCAACAATCGAAGAAGTTTTAATTATCTGTTCTACATTTGCATTAAGACCAGCTTTTAAAACTCTTAACGTTCCATCTACAGCAGGTGCCAATAAACTATCTCTATCATTTGAAACTTTGTAAGGAAAAGGTGAAGCAATGTGCATTATATATCTGCAACCTTGAGCAGCTTCATTCCATCCATCATCCTTTAAAAGGTCCAATTCAACAAATGACAATTTCTCAGTTGGTGCATATTTGCTTATAGTTTCTTTTGTTTGATCAATAAGATCCTTATTTCTAACTGTTCCTAAAACTTCATATCCTCCATTTAATAATTCTATTGCAGTATGTTTTGCTATCCATCCACTTACACCAGTCAATAATACTTTATCAGTCATTTAGTTATTTCTTTCTGTTTATGTTTAGTTTTAATCTCGAATTAGTGAGATAGGAATTTTTCGGCTTCTAATGCTGCCATACAACCCATTCCTGCAGCTGTAACGGCTTGTCTAAAAGTTTTGTCTTTAACATCACCTGCAGCATAAACTCCAGGAATATTAGTTTCAGTAGAATCTGGTTTTGTTAATAAGTAACCTTCTTTATCCATATCTAATTGTTCTTTAAATAAAGATGTTGCAGGATCATGACCAATTGCAATAAATAAACCATCAATTTTCATTTCTTCCACATTGTTAGTTTTTAAATTTTTAACTTTAATTCCTGTAACATTTTTAGGATCACCATCACCAATAACTTCATCAACGGCACTATCCCAAATAATTTCAATTTTTTTATTTTCCATTAATTTTTTTTGAAGCATCTTTTCAGCTCTTAATTCATCTCTTCTATGAATTAGCTTAACTTTTGATGCAAATTTTGTAAGAAACATTGCTTCTTCAACAGCAGCATTACCACCACCGACAACAGCAACCTCTTTATCTTTAAAAAAGAAACCATCACAAGTAGCACATGCAGAAACTCCAAATCCTCTAAAGTTTTGTTCAGACTCTAAATTTAACCACCTTGCTTGCGCACCGGTTGAGATAATTATACTGTCAGCAGTATATTTTTGACCGCTATCACCCACTGCTTCAAAGGGTTTAGATTTTAAATTTACTGAAGAAATATGATCCTCAATCATTTCAGTTCCAACAGCTTTAGCTTGATCTCTCATTTGATCCATTAACCAAGGACCTTGAATTACATCAGCAAAACCAGGAAAATTTTCTACATCTGTTGTTGTAGTTAATTGTCCTCCAGGTGCTGAACCATAAACTAAAATAGGATTTAACATTGCTCGAGCTGCATAGACAGCAGCTGTGTATCCGGCAGGACCGGATCCAATTATTAACACTTTTGTGTGTTTAGTTGGATTTTGACTCATATGAAAGCTATATAGTGATTAATGTCTAAATTAAAAGGGATTTTATTAACTCAAGGAATGCATGGCATGATAAGCCAAGTTGAAGGTTTGGCTAAAGCTTTAGATATTGATTTTACACACCACACAGTTGAACTAAATAGTTTCTGGAAAGTGATTCCTCCAAAACTTACACCCATTTCTCAAAACGTTTACAAAAATATTAGCCATGATGATTTCGATGTCATAATTTCTTGTGGTCGTAAAAGTGTTATTCCCTCAATTCATTTAAAAAATTCAGCTACTAAAAAAGTATTTAATATTCATATTCAAGATCCAAAAGTGGATTTAAATCATTTTGATTTTATTGTTGCTCCTGAGCATGATGCTTTAGACGGTCAAAATGTTATTAATACAAAGGGTGCCATTCATTACCTTACTGAAAATGAAATTAGTGAAAATAAAGATTATCTAAAACCGTTTATTAAAAATGATGAAAGAAAAATTTGGACTTTAATTATGGGTGGTCCAACCAAGTATTATGATTATTCAACTAAAAACATGAAACATATTTTTACATCTATATATAAATTATTAAAAAAACATGATTTTCAATTAGTTGTAATTCCATCAATGAGAACACCAATAAATACTATTCATTATGCCAAAGAATTTTTTGGTGATAATCATACGGTAATAATGGATGTTGATAAAAAAGCATATTTATCAGCCCTTGCAATTTCAGAAAATATTATAGTTACCTGTGACTCAAGCTCAATGATCTCAGAGGCAGCTTTAACTGGAAAACCAATTTATATAGCTAGTATTTTGCCTAAAAAAAATGACAAAAGATTTCAAAGATTTAGAAATTTATTTAGAGAATTAAATATTACTCGAAATCTAGGTGAAGAAGTAGAAAATTGGAACTATCAAAAGTTAGATGAAACGAATAGAGTAGCAAATATTATCAAACAAAAAATTAATTCTTAATGTCATTTTTAAATTCAATTCAAAATCAATCCAAAAAACATGAATTTCCTTTTGACCATTGGGAGTATAACAATGCTTTGAGTGATGGCTCTATAGAAGAAATTATCAAAGCAGATATTCCTGATGTTAGCAAACATAATCTTAATTATGATGGAACGAGAGCAATCGATGGTGGTGCAGCTGAATTTAGAGAGGGGATAGCTTCAGGGGGTGAGGCAATTAAATTTAGGTGTTTTGTTACTAAAGAAAATGAAAAACAATTCCCACACTTAGTTAAATTTATTAATGAATTACAATCCAAAGAAGTACATCAAACTATCTCAAAAATGATTAATAAAGATTTATCAAACTCATATGTAAGAGTTGAAGTTATCTGTGATCGAGAGGGTTTTTGGCTAAAGCCTCATTGTGATATTAAAGAAAAATTAATGTCAGGCTTAATATTTGTTAATAATGCTAACGAATCTGAGGAACTTGGAACAGATTTTTATAATGAAAAATTAGAAAAAGTTAAAACAGTTCCTTACAAAAATAATTATGGATATATGTTTACTAGTGGGCCAAATACCTGGCACGGTATGGAAAAGAAAACAATAGTTAAAGAAAGACGTTGTATTCAGGTAAATTATGTTACCTTTGAAACTGACTGGAAAGTTAATTCTTAAATATCTTGAAGAGCAGTTACTTCTAATTTTTTAGTTTTAAGTGATTTTATCGCTTGCAAACATGCTTGAGCAGTAGACATATTTGTACAATATGGAACTTTGTTCTTAAGGGTTGCTCTTCTAAGTGCAATTGCATCATTTAATCTGTGTTCAGTATTTCCTCCACCCGTATTAATAACTAAAGCAATTTTTTTAGAATCCAAAACATCTACAATATGAGGAGATCCACTACTTACTTTATTGATAATTCTGCATTTAATTTTATGTTTTCTAAAATATTCTGCAGTTCCTTTCGTTGCACATAATGTGAAATTAAGTTTTATAAGTTCTTTTGCTAAATCTATTCCTTCATCTTTATGAGAATCTTTTAAGGATACGAATGCTAATCCTTGTTTTGGTAATGAGTTAGCAGCACCAATTTGACTTTTAGCAAATGCCATACCAAAATCTTTATCAAACCCCATGACTTCACCAGTTGATTTCATTTCAGGTCCTAAAAGTAAATCACTGTTTGGAAATTTATTAAAAGGAAATACTGCTTCTTTAACAGCATACATTCCTTTAGATTTATCTTTTAAATTAAACTTAGATAATTTTTCACCAGCCATTACACGTGATGCAATTTTAGCAAGTGGAAGACCTTTTGCTTTTGATACAAACGGTACTGTTCTACTAGCTCGAGGATTTACTTCGATGACATAAATCTCATCTTTTTTAATTGCAAATTGAATATTCATGAA
>ENA-OREB01001934-OREB01001934.1-marine-metagenome-genome-assembly--contig:-NODE-1934-length-10016-cov-2.653587_pt1 | contig 10016 bp, 7 predicted proteins | sample MGYA00248625_ERZ508552 | MGnify/ENA primary metagenome ERZ508552 (study PRJEB26219, sample SAMN06267888) | marine metagenome | isolation source: Monterey Bay, California, USA | place: USA:Monterey Bay...
GAAGTCACTTCATTTGAATCCTGATCGCCATCACCGTCGCTGATATAACCAAACCCCTTGGTATTGTTGAAAAACTTGACCACACCTTTGCCGCGTGCGGTTTGCGAATCACTCATTTCGGTTTTATCTTGAGCGAATGTCGAAGGGGAAGTGAGTAAACAAATTAGTAGACAGCCTAGCCCTAAGATCGAGATTCGTTTCATTGTTGTGTCCTGTTTCATTGGAAGTGAATTTATTGTCTGAGTCCATTAGTTCGCAAAGCGTGTGCCAACCGAAAAAAGTCTTGTAAAGACCTGAAATCGGGCAGGTTTGATCTCAATCTGCGAGCATTGTCTCAAGATGAAACAAATCCCGGGCGAAAGGACGCCGCATAAGATTGCCCTGATGTCGACTGTAGTTCCCGCCAAGAGAGGGGGAGTGTGGCACCAATGGACTTGTTTTGATGAGATTTTATGAAAAGAGTCGCATTGAATTTTACGAATTCTAATTACGCTAAAACCAGATAGCTTTTGCTTTTCATTTCGGCAGTATCATTTAATTATTGATTGAACGGGACATAAACTACGTGAATCCAATTAAATTGAGTTATTACGTTGGGCGTAATTTCAAGTATTCGGGCAAAGTGATAGGGAGGTCATTTTTAGGGGAATGCAAATCATGGCGAGCCAAAGCGCATGACCTTCGCTGTGACCGGAACCTTGGCATTTGCACCGTTGGTGGCTCAGAATCCGATGATTTATTAGGGTCAGAGGGAGATGGCATTAAATACTTGGGGCAGGATTATTCCAGCCTCAATATCATGGTCGAACATCTAAATCTGACCACGGAAGATGTTTTCCTAGACCTTGGGTGTGGGAAGGGACGTGTAATATGCCGCGTCGGCCAAGAAAATATCAGAAAAGCCGTCGGAGTAGAATTGAGAGATGATTTGGTTGAGATTGCAAAGGACAATGCAACACAACTAGCAGGGCGGCAAACACAGGTCGAAGTTATCCGCGGAGACGCATGTGACTACGACTTTACTGACGTGACAATCGTATTTATGTACGAACCTTTTGGATGGAAAACGCTCAAACGTGTGTTGGCCAATATTGAAAAGAGCTTACGGAAGAACCCTCGAACTGTGCGAGTGTTATTTTCAAGAACCGAACGGTTTGGCGTCGTTCTAGACATGTGTGACTGGTTAACTCCCGCTGGAGCGATCGGGCAAACAGGCATTCGGGAATGGCGGACTGCCAAAATCTAAACGGTGTTCTAACACCGCCGTCCACCTAAGGCTTGCTAAACCAATCGCCTGCTAAACCAACCTCGGTACTTAGGCGTTGCTTTACGAACGGCAACCTCTGCTTTGGGAAGGTTCACTGAATCACTGCTCCGGCGGATTCTAGCGACGCAACTTAACAGTGACTACAATCGTTCTTGTTTCGGTTCGTGGCAAAATTTATTGAGCCAAATCAGGATTAAGCAATACGTGATTTTGTGTCTCTGTAACACAGGGTGAAGAAGACTGGCACTAAGATTTCGTTTGATCATTGGTAAGGTTGTCAATCACTCGACACCATTAAATTATTTAAATCAAACGGTTTGTAACAACTTTAATATTCGCAATTACTTTCCTCAAAGCGCTCCCTTTCCGTTTCATTTTCTTAAAAGTAGAAAGCCTTTCCACCAAACTTTCATTGCAAACCGATATCAAAAATACTTTTCTATTGGTAAGTAAATAAACTTGGAACTGCATTGGAATTAGTTAAGATAGCGGAACCAAAAAAAACAGTTTGAAGAGCTGAACATTTCCCGATCGACGGGCTAAACTAGTTATCCGAAGCATTACCCGGTTACCTTTAAAATGAACTCCTTGTACGACACCGATAGTGGCAATGATTCTGCAGAAACAATTGTCGAATTTTCCGACGACCAATATTCCCAGCTGAAGCTAATCGCCAATGGGTTGGTTCGAAGGGAGATGAGCAGCACGTTAACTGCTACCGGATTGGTTCATGAGTGGTTTTTAAAGTTGGCTAAATCGCGACTTTCTAGTTCAGACGCATCCATTACATTTGCTGAATCTCCCAATTTTCGTTTTGCTTCTCGCAATATGAAGCAGATTCTGATAGATCGCGCACGTTCAAGAATTTCGCGTAAAAATTCAGAAAAAAATTCGTCATACAGTTTAATTGACGAATCTACTTTGCGAAAAATTCACGAAGCGGACAAGTTCATTGTCGCACTGGGGGATGCTGTTTCGTTGATGCAGGAGTCTATGCCTGAAAATGCAAAGTTAGTTCGGTTACGTGTATTTGAAGGGAAGTCAATTGAAGAGGCCGCTGAGATTCTCGGACTTGCCAGGGCGACCGCGTTCCGAAAATGGTCTTTTTGTAAAACCTGGTTGGCAAGTCGCTTAGACGCCCCCGCTTAAAAACATCGAGTCTGTAATGAAATCTGGCTATAGTCCGAAGTTTTTTTCTAGTTTTTTTGCGACAATCAACGGATTGACTACGCACTAAAAGAGGCGAGGAGTTTGATAGAACCTCGTTGTTAAATTTAAGCAACAAGCTGGGAAATCTATTTTCTCGGTCAATTCTATTGTATGGCGAAATCAACAACATGGACTCTGCGTATTTTAGACGGCTGGAAGCGGCATTTATCCGCATAGAAGAAGCAAACAGCGACGTTGAGCGTCAGCAGTTGATTCTTGCCTACAGTAATAGTGATCCAGATCTGGTAGACGAACTGTCGACGCTTATTGCGCTGCAAAAAGAACAGATGCACAATAGGACTCGAGCTTCTGAAAAGAATTTCTTCGACTTATTGTTAACCACTTTGGGCGAGGGTAGTCGTAAAGATACTACCGACAGTCTCCTCGATTTCCTTTCCGAAGCTAGTGGCAGTTCATCCGAAGAAGTAATCACTAGCTTGAGGGGATTCTCCTTCACAAGGCTAATTGCAACGGGACCGACTGGATTTGTGTTTGAGGGCGTCGATGAGACGTTAGGTCGGAGAGTTGCAATTAAGGTCCTCGCTCCTTCGATTGCGACCGACCTACCGTCTAGAGAACGATTTTTGAACGAAGCAGTTCTGGCATCGTCGATCAACCATGAAAATGTGATTGACGTGTACCATGTCTCCACGGATCAATTGTCCAAAATTGTGTTTTTTGTAATGGAATGGTATGAAGGAGAATCCTTACAGCATTGGCTTAATGGTGACTATTTCACTAAAGAGTCTTCGCGATTCCGGTTATCGATTTTTCAAGAATTGGCCTGCGGATTGGATGCAATACATCAGGCGGGGATCATACATCGAGATTTGAAACCAGGGAATGTGATGATCAACGAAGTTGTTGGCACTCTCAAAATCCTAGACTTTGGCATTGCAATTAACTCAGTGACTACTGCTCAAACAATCGTGCCAGCTGGGACACCGTTGTACATGGCACCAGAGCAAATGGCAGGTGACCTCCCTACACCAAGTACCGATTTGTTTGCCCTCGCGGAAATCGCATGTGTTTTGTTTGCCGGATATCACCCCTTTGAAGCAAATAATCTTGAGGATTTACACCAAAAGTTGTTAGCTGGGCCAGAGCGGTTGAGAACCGATCCTTCCATTTCAAAAATCTTAAAAAGCGTATTGCTGAAGGGGCTTTCTCATGAGCCGGTTCACCGTTTTGAAGATGGAAATAGTTTTCGGCTTGCAATTGAAGAAACGATGAACTCAGCAGGCACCACGGCGGGAAGACTCACCATAACTCCAGAAATAAATTCCACTGCCGAAACTTCTGGTCAAACAAATAAACAATTTCGTGAGAGTACTTCAACATTTTGGAAACCTTTTGGCTGGGTGCTGGCAACTGTACTTCTGATTGGTTTCATGTACTTAGCATGGAATCAGCTTGATGCGGGCGTAGGTGTTCAGCCAAGGTTAATTGAAAATGTGACTTTACCTAAAAAGGGAGAGTGGATTAGTGAAAGTCACTTTAAAAACTATGAAGAGATAGGCTTTGAGAAAGTTAGCCTTGGGGAGGCTTCACGCGATCAAAAGGACCAATTCGCAAAAGAGCATCCTGAGCTTTCGAGAAACCTTGGTTGGTCCAATTTTGATCCAAATGACCGCTGGCTTGTGCAGCAAGATTTAGTCTCGGCAGAGCTTTATCATCGCGTAATGGGCCTTCAAAATACCGGACGTTCCGAGGATGCCCCGATTTCCAACATTAATTATTACGATGTAAAGGAGTTCTGCGAAAAGCTATCCAAGAACTGTCCAGATGGATTGTTCTATAGGCCTGTATCCAAAAATCAATTGTGTTTTGCAATGTTTGGCAAACGACATTTTATTGATGGGGTAGCAATAGAGGATCTAAATTCAACTTTTAAGAAGTTGAGCCTAGGCCAAGTGCCACCTGAATCAGATTCCTTGAGCTTGCCACTGGTTGATGGTCTTTTTGGTCGGTATTGGGAGTGGACTGATAGTTACACGATAAAGTCGGCGAATCCAAATGGAGTGGTTAGTTATACTGAACGTATCGAGACACCACATGAGCGTTCCCAGCAAATTATGGGCGGCGGTCAGACAGACATTTTTGTTCACCGCCTTAACATGGCATCAGGCATGAATGACTTTTACCACGAGAGTGATAATTTAGTGTCCGTCTTGGAGGAAGACGGGCAGACTGCTTATCTGCATCCAGTAACCTGTGATCGCCCTGGCTGGGTTTCTTATCGGTACAAATTCCCCAAAGGAATTCTGGGGGCTTCAATAGGAAATGGGCTTGACCTTTTACGAGAAGACAGCAAGGGCGGTATTAAGGTTCGATTTCGAACTTCAGAGTCGGATCCCAAGTTAGACAAATGCGAGTGGCATGAGATATACGAAGGTGCTGAATCAACAATTCAGCCATTTACACGTGACGCTATCTCGCCAGGAAGCTTTGACGTCAGTGACCTGCTTTCCGGTGCAATCGATGTTGAAATAAAATACTGGCTTCAATCACCTGAGGAACCAACCTATTACGAACAATTGGCTAGGACAGTCGATACTAGAAGTCAATCAAATCGAACGCTGGAGTTTGAGGTTACCTCTGGCGGCAGGCTTGAATCAATGCGTCAATTCTCGACGGTACCTGCTTCTTTCCGACACCCGTTGCTCTCTTTTCGAGTCATGGCGAAAGCTATTGTGCCGAATCAAGATTAAGTAACACCGGATCGCGTGTCTCTGTACCACAGGCTGATAAAGATGGGCACTAGGACGATGATTGCCCATTGATACGCAGAGAGCCCACCAGCCCAATCGATCTCAGGCCGCAAAAATTCTGTGAGAAACCGAAATCCAAAATAGGCTAGAAAATAGACCTTTATAAGCTGGCCCTTCAGAACTCCATTTTTGAGCATCCAGAACAGCAGCCCTGCCATTAGCAGATGGAACGCTGCCTCGTAAAGTTGATTGGGGTGCCGACTAAGCTGGTCAACCCTTGGAAATACAACTCCCCAAGGCAGTCTGGTTTCAACGCCGTAACAGCAACCACCAAAAAAACATCCAAGCCGTCCAACGCCAATTGCAATGGCGACAGGAACGGCAAAGGTATCGCCTGTTTTTGTTTTCACGCCCCGAACCCATTTGCCCAACTCGACGCCGAAATAGCCTCCAACGAGGCCAAGCAGAACCGTTTTTCCGCTAAATAATACGGAGCCCGCATTGTGAAGCAAATCTTGAGACAAAAGCACGAACGGTAATTTCGCAAATATGATCGCTAAACAAAATCCTGACAGCAATATAAATACTTTATCAGGGGCCGAAAGCTTGATTCGATCAGCAGTATATTTTGAGGTGTATCTGGACGCGATAGCACCCGCAATGCAACCAAGTAAAGTGAATAGTGGATAGTACATCGTTTGGATTTACTGTTGCAGGAAGGTCTCGACAATTAAGAAGCAAAGACAGTTAGGAAATTAAAAACACTTCCGAAATCATTAACAAGCCTGTCAGTCGATTTGAACTAAGGTATTGTCCGGCGTCTGTGTTAGTTCTGGAAGAGCAACATGTCCGTTCCGATAAAGAACATTGTAGGCCGAAAATGGAATGAGATGGCCCGATGGCAATATGTGGTGAACGCAAGACTTCATTAATTGCCGAATGTCAAAGTTATAGGCGTCCATAAAAGAAGTCGTCGTGATTCGGAGCATGTGTTCGGGCTCCAGTTCCAACTTAAGCGCACTGTTTAAAAAATCCTTCGCTAGAGAAACGGTGTTGCCTACAGAAAGCTCCGTTTCAGAATCAGAATTATTCGCCTGCAAGTGCTGGGCAAACAAACCTAACGCACTATCTATTTGCTGAGAATCGGCATTGCCCAGTCCACATCCGAAGGCCTCTAGAACGGTCGAAATTAATTCCTTGGCTCTCGGTCGGTCAAACGTTATTCGGCCGGATAATAAATCAATATGTCGCTCAATGTCAATGAATCGAGCTAGCGGGGTAAATTCTAAATCCGGAGCAAACCGTCGATAGGTATACGCAAGCGTGTGTCCGTTGGGGTGCGCGCAGGGCAGCGGCGAGAAATCAGAAGCACGCCACCTGCCGTTCGTTTGGGCTTCGAGGCCGTGAAGAATGTCAGGAAACGTAATGCGTTGCTCAAGTTCATCGGGAAGAAAATACCGGCCTGTGTAAGTCGTTGGCTGGAAACTTACGCCAGTGATCCAAGGTCGCTGAACTGCAAACTCTGTGATCGCCCCCATTTCGTGATCGTTAATTCCTGCTTGCAACGTACAAACAAGCGTCGTTCGGATTCCCAATTCCCCAAGCCGATCGATAGCCTTAAGTTTTGTTTCGACGAGTGAAACGCCACGCAGGGCTTCGGTTTGTACGTCTTCGAACGAATCAAACTGGAAATAAACTTCGCATCGCGTTCGATAAGATGCAAGAAATTCGACAAACTTTGGGTCCTTGGCTATTCGCAACCCATTTGTGTTGATCATGACGATATCGATCGGCTGATCGCACGCATATTGAAAAATTGTCTCGAACTCAGGATGAATCGTTGGCTCACCGCCTGAGAGTTGTAAAATCTCTGGTTGGGTTTCAACCTCAACGAGACGGTCGATGGCGCGTTTGCATTCTTCCACAGTTAAGTGGGTTCCTCCAGGGCCACTCGCGGCAAAACAGATGGGGCATTCAAGGTTGCAATGGGAAGTGATCTCCAGGAGACCGATGCAACTGTGTTGCTCATGTTCGCTACAGACGCCACAGTCATAGGGGCAACCAAGCTTTGGCGCTATTCCAAACTTGGTTGGTTGTTTACCGGGTAAAGTAAATTCATTTCGATCAAAAAGACTGGCGTCGCTACATACAAAGTCCTCCCGAACTCCATGGTCAGCGCAAAACTTCCGAAAATAAACGCGGTTTCCTTTCGTAATTATTTTAGCATCAACCACCGCTAAACATTGAGGGCACAGACTTTTGGTCGTGCCGAGGAAATTGTGTTCACGGTATTGATGCATTCGTATCACTCAAAGTTACACTTGGACGACTGAGGGAAACAATAATTGATTATCTATTGCTTGGGTTAAACCATGCAATTAAACCTTTTCCCCCAACAAAAAGAGCTGCAAACATACAAAGCAGTCCCACTCCACAGCAAATAGGCAGCAATAATCGACTGCCAACTCCATTGCCATCTGAAACAATAAAAACTCCGCAACAAGTGACGAAAAAGGCAATCGCTGCTAACAAGATAGAACTTAAAATCAAGCAAAACCAAGCGAACAATTTTACGATGATATTAACATCTTTAGGTGGAATCTTCTTGTCTTCCACCTTTGCGTCGAAATCGCTTGCGACTGCGTATGGATTAAGAACCTCATTATCATCAGGCTTATCGGAGTTTTTCATCGTTAAAATGTTTCAACAGTAGTGCGTAACGAACTTGGGCAATGGGAGAGTTCAGCAAACGAGTCAACAGTATAGCGAACTAGAACGTCATCTTATACTGAGTTAAACACGCTTGCGTCGCATTCAAGTGTATTTTAAAAGCATAGCGAGATCCGGCCCAAGACTGGCGCTGGCAATGTGCTGTTTGTTTCGGTGGAACTAGCAGAAATATTACACGCCAAAAATCGAAGAAGCGTTGGTGCAGCGGCTGATCAAGCCTCACCACAATAAAAACTGTATTGGTGAAATGGTTCCCCAGCGATCCGAATCTGCCCGAATAATCATTCAATGGATATACGCCGTTAAAAATTCTTGTTGTTGAAAAGGGAGCAAACATCTGCTGCGATTCGTTAAGCTAAAATTTTGAACTGCGATGGAGACTGCATATTTAAAATTAGATCCGGACTTTCGGAGCTATTTTTTTATTGGAATGTAGAAATTTGCAAAAAAACCGCACCTCTCAAGTGTAATTGTTGCCGATTTCATAAAGAATCCTACGAATTAAATGATTGCAAAAAATGTCCAATATTGAATTGCTGTTTGAGGAAGCCGTGCAGAAGCACCAAGCGGGTGATTTGACAGCCGCCGCAATTGGTTATGCTGCCGTATTGAAAGAGAACTCACGTCATTCGGATGCCTGGCATTTTGCAGGTCTGATTGCGCACCAAATGGGCAACGCCGATGACGCTTTGCAGCAGATTAAATATGCCATCGAAATCGATCCCACCAATCCAGAATATTTCTCCAACCTCGCTTCGATCTTCAATTCGATGGGAGAACAGGAGTCGGCATTAGTATCAGCCGATAAGGCCATCGACTTGTCACCTGAGTTTGCCCCCGCTTTTTTTCAAAGGGGAATTGCGTTGGGGAAACAAAACAAAAACAGTTATGCATTACAAAGTCTTTATACATCATCTAAGTTTGGATTTTCGGAGGTAAAGGTGCTTGCTGAAACGGCCAGGATCAAACAGTTTCAGGGCGATTTCTTAGGCGCAATCGAGGATATTCGAAAAGCATTAGCCATTGATGATGACAATCCCCAGGCCTATTTTCAACTGTCGCAATTTGTAAATCTTGGAGAGTATCAGTTCACCGAAACGCAATTAGACTCTTTGCGCAACCTTCTGGAATTGCCAAATCCAAACCTAACCTCGTCGAATCTACTCAATGTCGCGATGGCGGTACACTTGGAAAAAGAGCAAGAGTTTTCGGGAGCTTTTGAGCACTACACCCACGCTGCTGAAGCGACGCATGCACTAGGCGAGACTCAAGGGCGGCGATTCAATGAAGATCAGCGTCAAAGCGTAATCGACGATTTGATTGAGTTCTTCACCCCAGAGACCATCGAGAGGTTCGCAAAAAATGGCAATCCGAGCGCAGCACCAGTCTTTATCGTCGGAATGCCGCGAAGTGGTACCACACTGGTTCAACAAATGCTCTCCCGTCATTCTGCTGTCGAAGCTGTTGGAGAACTAGATTCCCTTGATGATTTAATTAAGTCAAGATTTGGTGACGGCAATCAGGTTCGTTTGCGGGAAATGTTTCAAACGCTTGATGATTTTTGGATTCGAGCCGGCGCCCAGGGGTACATCGATCAACTGACGCGTTATACCAGTTTTGATGATTTAGGTGAGGGCGGCGGCGAAGATTTCGCGATGCGTTTTATCGACAAGATGCCTGCAAACTATTTCCATATTGGGTTCATTACGATGCTGTTCCCCAATGCGAGAATAATCAATTGTATTCGTGACCCAAGAGACGTTTGTTTGTCTTGCTACTTTCAGTCTTTCGCCGCTGAGAATCTGCAGTTCATCACTTCTAAGTTTGAGTACCTTACGACTATCTATCGCAATTATGCAAGGTTGATGAATCATTGGCGGTCAGTTGCTCCAGATTCCGTATTTGACGTTTGTTATGAGAGCCTAACGGAAGCACCCGAGGCGATTATCAAACCGGTTGTTAAACACTTGGGGTTGGACTGGGAAAGTAGCGTGCTTGAGTTCCACAACAGTGATACGCCTGTCAGTACGGCGAGTGCCGTCCAAGTCCGAAGGCCAATCTATACGACTTCGACAAAAAAGTGGAAGCGATACGAGCCA